>Ga0187894_10000287_pt1 | contig 68073 bp, 65 predicted proteins | sample GBC1701081metaG_FD_136650 | JGI IMG/M metagenome (GOLD analysis project Ga0187894, IMG submission 136650) | White microbial mat communities from a lava cave in the Kipuka Kanohina Cave System on the Island of Hawaii, USA - GBC170108-1 metaG ... | reverse complement strand
CTGGCCCAGTCCCGCAATACTAACAACTCCCTCAAACTGACCAACTCGGTGATCCTGCGCGATGGGACGATCGTGCCCGGGGGCCAGCTGATCGTGCCCGGTTCTGGGGGCAAGCAGATCAAGCAGTATCTGGGCGGGTTCAACATCATGAACGGCTCTTTTCAGTTGGAGTATGACACGAGCCACCCCCGCTGGCCCTTTACCCTGATGGGGGACTTTGCCCATAATTTTGACGCCAAGAACGGCAAAGACTTCGCTTTCTGGGCCGGGGCGAGCCTGGGAGCCACCAAAGATCCCGGGGATTGGGCGTTCTCGGCCCTGTGGACGTATACGGATACCAACTCAGTGGTGTCGTATTTTAGTTATAGTGACTATGGGCGGGATGGCGGCACGAACCTGCAAGGGCCTGCGGTCCGGGTCGATTATATGCTCTATCCGCGCTTCGTCCTAACCGCCAAGAATGGCTTTGTGTCGTACATCCACCGCCCCTCGGGCCAATCCAACTCCGAGGTCTACCGTCTCCAACTCGATGCCACGCTCGCCTTCTAGGCCCTTGACCAGAACAGGAACATAGCAAATGAATGAAGGAGTCAACCTTAGTGGAGGATTATGTGAACAGATCCATTACTCTGACAGTCAATGGCCAGCGGTGTACTAATGAAGTTGAGCCCCGCTTGCTGCTGGTCCATTATCTGCGTGACGTGCTGAGCCTCACCGGCACTCACGTTGGTTGTGAGACCAGCTTGTGTGGCGCTTGTACGGTTATTCTCAACGGTCAAGCGGTCAAATCCTGCACTGTGTTAGCCGTGCAAGCTGATGGCGGCGAGGTATTGACCGTGGAAGGGCTGGAGCAAGATGGAAAGCTCCATCCTTTGCAAGAGGGCTTCTGGGAGGAGCATGGCTTACAGTGTGGCTATTGCACGCCCGGCATGATCATGGCGTCGTATCAACTCTTGCAACGGAATCCTAATCCCACCGATGAACAGATCCGTCACGGCCTCGAAGGCAATCTGTGTCGCTGTACCGGATACCAGCATATTGTAAAGGCAGTCCAGTACGCGGCGAAGAAGGGACTAGGGATTGGGGGCTAGGGGTTGGTTTTCCCCACCCAATCCCCAGCCCCTAAACCCTACCCCCTGGAGCGAAGCGACTATGCCAATCACCCCCAAGATGGTCGGTGCGCGAATCAAGCGACGGGAAGACCCTCGCCTGATCACTGGACAAGCGACCTATACGGACGATCTGCAACTGCCTGGCATGCTCTATATGAGCGTCTTGCGCAGCATTTATGCTCACGCGAAACTTAACAGTATCGATGTCAGTAAAGCCAAACAGCTTCTCGGGGTTGTCACCGTCTTGACTGCACCTGATATCGCCGGGCAGACGGATGCCGTACCCACTGCAGCTGAAGTTCCGGGGATGAAACGACCCCATCACCCCTTGTTAGCCGAAGGCAAGGTCCGCTATGTGGGAGAACCGGTGGCGGTCATTGTCGCAAGTAGTCGTCAGGTCGCGCGTGACGCGCTTGACCTGATTGACGTAGACTACGATCCGCTCGACGCCGTCGTCGATCCTGAACGAGCAATAGAAACAGGCGCACCTCTCCTCCATGAAGAATTCGGCGATAATATCGTCTTTCGCGTAGAAGTGCCGAATCCGGCGGTCGACCAAGCTCTGAAAGAGGCGGACGTCGTTGTCAAATTACGCATCGTCCAGCAGCGCCTGATTCCGATGGCGATGGAACCGCGAGTGACTGTGGCGCAGTGGGACCGCGCCATGAAACACCTCACGGTCTGGTCTGCAACGCAAGCCCCCCATCTCCTCCGTTCGCAATTAGCCGAAGTGCTGCGTGTCCCTGAACATCACCTCCGTGTCATTGCCCCTGAAGTCGGCGGCGGGTTTGGTGCCAAACTCAACATCTATCGCGAAGAAATCCTGGCTCCTTATCTTGCCATGAAATTGGGTAAGCCTATTAAATGGACCCAGACGCGACGCGAAGATTTTGCCGCAACTATTCATGGTCGTGGGCAAGTACAATACATTGAGGCCGCGGCCAAGAAAGATGGAATTGTCACTGCTATCAAAGCGAGACTCCTGTTCGATCTCGGTGCGTATCTCCAATTCTTCACGCCGATGATTCCCGGCTTCACCGGCCTATTGATGAATGGTGCGTATAAAATCCCGGCTTTGAGTTTCGAGCAAATCGCTGTGTTTACCAACAAAATGGCAACCGACGCCTACCGGGGTGCCGGTCGCCCTGAGGCCGCATTTATTGCCGAACGCGTGATGGACGCGGTCGCCGCTGAACTGAAACTTGACCCGGCGGCAGTGCGGCGCAAGAATTTCATTCCTAAAGAAGCATTTCCGTACACCAATCCGGCTGGGCTGGTGTACGACAGCGGTGACTATGAAACCGCGCTCAACAAAGCCCTCCAGATGGTTGATTATGCTGCCTTACGCCAGGAACAAGTGGAGTTGCGCAAGCAAGGTCGCTACCTCGGCATTGGTCTCTCCTCGTACATTGAGATTTGCGGACTTGGTCCGTCAGTACTGTTGCCTCCTAAACTCAAAGCCGGCGGTTGGGAAAGCTGTACCGTGCGGGTCGACCCCTCTGGAAAAGTGACGATTCTTACGGGCATCTCTCCGCACGGACAGGGGCAGGAAACCAGTTTTGCCCAGATGGTTGCTGACGACCTCGGCGTCGACATTGACGATGTCGTGGTCTTACATGGCGATACTGCGGTGGTGCAATACGGCGTTGGCACCTTTGGCAGCCGGGGAATGGCGCTCGGCGGGACCTCACTGAAGATGTCGCTCGATAAAGTCAAAGAGAAGGCACGCAAGATCGCCAGCCACTTGATGGAGGCACCGCCAGAGAGTTTAGATTTTGGCGGCGGTCAGGTCTTTCTCAAAAGTGATCCGACCAAAGCTATCGCGTTTCAGCAGATCGTTGAGGCTGCCTACGGGTTCAAAGCGGGGGTGCCGAATATCGAGCCTGGTTTGGAGGCGACCAGTTTCTATGAACCTTCTAACTGCCTGTTTCCTTTCGGTACTCATGTGGCGGTGGTCGAAGTCGATACGGAGACTGGAGAGATTCAGTTCCGGCGTTACGTTGCGGTGGATGATTGCGGCAATATCATTAACCCTATGCTCGTCGAAGGACAAGTACACGGCGGCATCGCCCAAGGTATCGCCCAAGCGCTCTATGAAGAAGTCGTCTACGACGAAAATGGCCAGCTCCTCTCCGGCTCGCTTATGGATTACGCCGTACCTAAGGCCGCGATGATGCCGTGGATGGAGCTCGATGGAACAGTAACGCCAACCCCAGTCAACCCGCTTGGTGTCAAGGGAGTCGGTGAGGCCGGGACGATCGGTTCAACTCCGGCAGTCGTCAATGCCGTGCTCGATGCACTCGCACCGTTAGGGGTGAAACACCTCGATATGCCGCTGCGGCCGGAGAAAGTCTGGCGCGCCATACAGGAAGCCAAAGGAGGGAAGTGATGATCCCGGCAGCATTCGCATACTATGCGCCAACCTCACTCAACGAGACACTAGCGATACTGAGTCAGCACGGGGATGAAGCCAAAATTTTGGCCGGTGGGCACAGTTTGCTGCCAGCACTGAAGCTGCGTCTCTCGTCAGTTGGCCATCTCGTCGATATTGGTCGGATTAACGATCTCGCCTATATTAAGGATGAGCAGGGCAGCCTGTGCCTCGGTGCGCGGACAACTCACTATCAGGTAGAAACCTCTTCTCTGCTCCAGCAGCAATGTCCGTTGCTGGCCGAGTGTGCGGCCCACATCGGTGACGTCCAGGTGCGGAACCGCGGGACGCTTGGCGGGAGTCTTGCTCACGCTGATCCTGCCGCAGACTACCCTGCCGTTATTGTGGCTTTGGAGGCAGAAATTCATATCGTGAGTGCAAGTGGCAAGCGGACGATCAAAGCAGACGACTTTTTTGTTGATATGCTGACCACAGCGCTGCAACCTGGAGAGATGCTGACTGAGGTCCGGGTCGCACCGTTCGCACCCAATACCAGTAGTGCTTACCTTAAGGTGCCCCAACCAGCTTCAGGCTTTGCGGTTGTCGGTGTCGCTGCCATCGTGACACTGGACGCGAAAGGCCAGTGCGCGAAAGTCCGCGTAGGAGTCACGGGCGCTGCGGCGACAGCGTTTCGCGCGCGCAATACAGAGGCCGCATTAGTTGGTAAAGTTCCAGATGAGGGAACGCTGACCCAAGCCGCGATGCAAGCAACCAAGGGGATCGAAACCAACGGTGATATTTTTGCCTCCGCCGAGTACCGGGCGCATTTGGTACAGATTTATACTAAACGAGCGTTGACAAAGGCGGTGGAACGAGCAAATAAACGTCAGTAAGATTACGAAAGCCTCGTTCACCCTTCGACACGCTCAGGGCGAACGGACTCTTTATTTGATAGAGATCGTTTTTCATGCTGAGCCTGTCGAAGCATGAATTTCTTTTTTGGAACGCAGTATGAAACTCAATGGCACCCAAACCTTCCCCGCTCCACGCCAAAAGGTGTGGGCTTTTCTGACTGACCCGCAACGCCTCGCCAAGTGTATGCCAGGTTGCGAAAAACTCGAAACCGTAGGAGAGAATGAGTTCAGAGGAGAAATCAATGTCGGCTTAGCGGCGGTCAAAGGCGTCTACAACGGTAAGGTTAAACTCGAAGAGATGCAGCCGCCTTCTCACTATAAGATGCTGCTGGACGGAAAAGGCAAACAAGGCTTTATCAAAGGCAGCGGGACCCTCGATCTGGAAGAGCAGGACGGGCAGACCCTGCTCAAATATAGCGGGGATATACAGGTTGGTGGCCCTTTAGCGAGCGTGGGTCAGCGCATGATTGACGGCGCGGCCAAAATGATGATCGGCCAATTTTTCACGGCAATGGAGGCCGAAGTAAAAGCCATGCCGGGAGAGGAGGTGAGGCAAGGCGTTGCCGTAAATTTTTGGCGATACCTCCTCAAAATGATTCGTGAGAAACTGGCCGCGTTGTTTGGCAAGAAAACAACAACCTAGTGCGGCAACGTAGGGTGGATCCGGCCCCCCTACTCAATGCAATGGACCTTCTCTTCAGTGGCACCAAACAGGCGTTCTGGCTGCTCTTCTCTGGCGACCCAGAAGTTTGGCGGATCACTTTCCTCTCACTGCAGATCTCGCTTTCAGCGACCCTCATTAGTCTTCTCATCGGCATTCCTTGCGGCACTGCTCTCGCCCTGACCAGTTTTCCGGGGCGACGTGTTGTCGTGAGCCTGGTCAACACCGGCATGAGTCTGCCGCCTGTTGTGGTCGGGCTATTCGTCACCATTTTGCTGTGGCGGAGCGGGCCGTTCGGGTTTTTCCGCTTGTTGTACACCCCGACCGCGATGGTTATAGCTCAAGTAGTTATTGCCGTACCGATTGTCACTGGCCTTACACTCGCAGCCATCCAACAACTCAATCCCAAGCTGAGGTTGCAGATCCTGGCTTTAGGCGCGTCTCAGACTCAGTTAGTATGGTTCTTGCTCCGCGAGGCGCGGTTGCCGCTCTTGGCGGCAGTGATGGCGGGATTTGGCGGGGTCATATCCGAGATTGGCGCCTCGATGATGGTCGGTGGCAATCTTCTCGGCCATACCCGCGTTCTGACCACCGCTACCGTCATGGAGACGAGTCGCGGGAATTTTGATATCGCGATTGCGCTCAGTGTTATCCTCTTGCTGCTCATCTTTGGTATCAATGCGATTCTCACCTATACGCAACAACGCCAGCGTCCGCTGTAACATGCGTCAAGAGGCCCTCCTCACAGTAGAGAATTTACGTGTCGAGGCGAGCGGCCACACGCTCATTGCTCTTCCTTTTCTCCAGGTTAAACGTGGCGAAGTCCTGACGCTGCTCGGGCCAAACGGCGCCGGAAAGAGTACACTGCTGCAGACGCTCGCTTGCCTCCGCGCTCCGGTCTCCGGCACGTGTCAATTCGACGGGCAAGCAATTGATCTACGCTCGCCACCGCTCGCTTTACGCCGTCGTCTTGCCGTGGTCTTTCAAGAGCCTCTTCTCTTCGATATCACGGTCGAAGAAAATGTCGCGAGCGGGCTCAAATTACACGGCGCGGCAAAATCCGTCATCCGTGAGCGCGTCCCCGTGTGGCTCGAGCGCCTGGGTATTCCCCACCTGGCCCACCGCCAAGCCCGCACGCTTTCTGGTGGGGAAGCGCAACGGACCAGCTTAGCTCGGGCCTTCATTCTTGATCCTGACTTGCTTTTGCTTGATGAGCCGTTCTCAGCTTTGGATGCGCCAACCCGCGAAGCCTTGATCGAAACCTTCCATCGTCTCCAACGTCAGACACAAGTGACCACACTTTTTGTTTCTCACGACCGCCTCGAAGCCTTACGCCTGGGAGATCGCATTGCAGTGCTGGATCGGGGGGAGTTGTTACAGATTGGATCTCCCGAAGAGGTCTTTAGTCAACCAGTTAGCGAAAGGGTGGCCAGCTTTGTCGGGATGGAAACGATTTTGCGCGGGACGATCGTCTCGCAAGCCGAAGGGTTTGCCGAGATCCGAGTTGCTTCAGGACAGCGCATTGCCGCTGTCTCTTCGCTTCCCCACGGGGCAGAGGTCACGCTGTGTCTTCGCCCAGAGGAGGTAACGCTGTTAGCCCCAAATGATTCAGCCTTACCCTCCAGCGCGCGCAACCATTTTCCTGCTCGGATCACGAAAATCCTGCCTTGGGGAATGGCCCTCAAGCTTCACCTCGATTGCGGCTTTCCTCTGGTCGCGTTTATTACCCGTCCGTCCATGGAAATCCTGAATCTGCACGAAGGGGGCGCGATCATTGCCACGTTCAAGGCAACGGCCGTACACGTCATTACCACCTGATTGCGCAGGCGGGCCGCAACTGCGACAAAGGGAATATTGTTTTTTCTCCCTACCTGTGAGAATGAGGGTATAAAAGCAAGCTATTGTGATGCCCATGAAAATAAAGATCGGCGTTGCTCAGATTAATCCTCGCCTGGGAAACCTGGAAGCGAACCTGGCCCTGTGCGAACAGCACGTCCGGCGGGCGAAAGCACTGCACCTCGATCTGTTGGTTTTTCCTGAATTAAGCCTCACCGGGTACCACCTGCGCGATTCCGTCGCCACGGTGGCCCTACGGCTGGACTCGCCCGAAGTGGCACAGCTGAAAGAGTGGAGCCGGGAGGTTCCGCTCGTACTCGGCCTCGTCGAAGAGAGTCCAGACTTCCGCTTCTATAATGCGGCTCTCTATCTGGCCGGAGGAGAGTTGCGCCATGTGCATCGTAAAGTCTATCTTCCAACCTACGGCATGTTCGATGAACAGCGGTATTTTGCCCGTGGCGACCAAGTGCGAGCATTCGATATGCCTTTTGGTCGTGCGTCCTTACTCATCTGCGAAGATCTCTGGCATCCCTCGACTGTGTATTTAGCCGCGCTTGATCGCGCGGTGTTGGTGATTTGTCCGTCCAGTAGTCCCTTGCGCGGGATTTCCGATAGCGAGTCGCAAGATGACAATGCGCGCTATTGGGAGTTGCTGAACCGGGTGTATGCAGAGACGTTTGCCCTATTTCTGGTCTATGCGAACCGGGTCGGCTTCGAGGACGGGGTAGGATTTTGGGGAGGGTCGGAGATTGTCGATCCCTTTGGCCAACGTCTGGCCAAAGGACGGTATTACGAAGAGGATTTTATCAGCGCGGAACTTCCACTCGATCTGGTCCGACGAAAGCGGATTATTGCTCCGCTGTTGCGCGATGAAGACATTGATTTGACCATTAATGAACTTCTCCGGATTCGCGGGTCATTCACTCACAGTAAGTAAAAGGCAAACACTCTTGGTGGGTCAGTAGTGATCTCGCTTTTTCTCCGACAAAAGTGGATTTTTCCTTTTCCATCTCAATCCATTCCACGCCGGATTTCTCATTTTTCACTTTTTCCGGCGGGCCCGCCCCTCCGATGGCCGGATTCAGGAGTTTCGTGTTGGTGAAGCGGATCGCTAAGTCGCCAGCGAAGTCCTGAACTTCTTTGTGATCCCAACCATGGTGTAACAGTCGGTGTCACTCGCTCGACGGCGACTGTCCTTCGCAAAATGAACGGTCACATAGAGTAAATCTCGCTCGGTCTGCTGCCGTCAGTTGACGCGAAATCTGACAAAATTCTGGGTTTTTTCTCGCACTTACGAGGATCTTCTCATTAAACAAATTCTGCCACCGGGCGATCTTTTCCCTAGAGATCGACGAGTACTTGTTAATATGGCCAACCTTACTTTCACAAGGGATTGGACAGAGTTTAATCCCACAGCGTACCTCAGCGAATATTATGCCGATCTCGGCAATGAGAATCGTGCGCTGTTGCAGTTCTTTGTCGAAGCCTACCGAAATATTGCGCCCAATAGCAGATTACTAGATTTCGGCGGTGGGCCGACGATTTACCCTTTGATTGCTGCTGTCAACAAAGTCCAAGAAATACATGTGTACGATCACCTGGAAGCAAATCTCTATGAAATACAGAAATGGCTCTGCGGAGAAGCCTCGGCATTTGATTGGCGTGCCTTCGTTAGTATGACATTAGACCTAGAAAAGGGCCGCCCCTGCTCGGCTACAGAAATTATCCAGCGAGAAGCAGCAATCCGTACGCGAGTGACACGAATCGGCCTCTGCGATGCTCATCGTGACCCTCCCATCGCTGGCATACGACACAAGTATGATGTGATTGTGACGAACTTCTGTGCTGAATCCGCTACTGATGACTGGCGTCAGTGGTACCAGTTCATGCGCAATATCACTTCATTACTCAAACCGGGAGGAAAGCTAGTCCTGTCTGCGCTAAAAGAGGCGACGTGCTATTCGGTTGGTTCGAAAATTTTCCCAGCAGTGAATATCAGTGTGGGTGATTTAACTTATGTCCTGGTTAACTCCGGCTTTGAACCGGAAAGTATCGTTATCAACAGTGTTCCGGCCGACCGTCCCACGCGTCACTATCAGGGACTCATGTTTGCCAGAGCGGTGAAAAGCCACCACGACGATGTAGGCCAGAACATCTATGCTTGAATCGCTACGACTCCTGCTGCTGGTCATTGGACTCACGTTCATTTCCGGCCTATGCGACTCGTATGGATTCACCCATGCTGCAAATGTCTGGCAAGATGGAAAGCTCGTCGGGCGAGAAGTGACACGTTCCGCGGGCGGATTTGCGATGGGCATCTCGCTCTATTGGGTGGCAATACGCTACTTAAGCGAGGCGGGGATTGTCACAGCTGAACTTCAGACTCTTCTCTGGTTCGGGACAACGTCGATCGGACTTGCGCTGTTAAGTGGCAGATTCCTGCAATGGCGCACGATGGACCAACTGATCGCCGCTTTTGTTCTTTTTGGCATCGGCTGGCTTTTATATCGCACTGGAAGTTAGCCAGGACGGAAGAAAGCGGCGCCCGAACAGAGCCCTCCTCCTTCTTTTCCAACCTTAAGAGTGTCCTTTTGCTACCGATAAGCCCTTTCGAAGGGCGAGGTGGGTATTGTTCACTCTTAGTATAGTCATCACTCTTTTGTAGCAGCTGCAGGCCGTAAAGACAGGCTAAGAACGATACCAGTTTTTGCTTTTCAGCACCTCTGCCGTGTTTTGTCCTGGGTGGGGATTACCTATGGTGAGCGCACAATGTGTCTGTAATCAGTCTGCCCCAAGCAACCTCAGGGAGCATTCTCTACACGCCCCGCAAAGAAAGACTTTTTCCCCATTCTTCGTCATACTTTTTCTCTTGCTGTCTGTCGCAGCTCACAGCCGAGCTGAATCGCCGTCAACTTCACCCGTGGTTGGGGAAGAAAACTTTCTGTTCCAGGAGATTCCTTCAGTATATGGTGCCTCGAAATACGAACAGAAAGTCACCGAGGCCCCCTCGTCAGTCACGATCGTCACCGCAGACGAAATTAGAAAATATGGTTACCGTACGCTGGCTGATATCTTACGGAGTGTGACGGGTTTTTTCGTTACTTTCGACCGCAACTACAGCTACGTTGGCATCCGCGGGTTTAACCGCCCCGGTGACTACAACTCTCGTGTCCTGCTACTGGTGGATGGCCATCGCCTCAACGACAATAACTACGACCAGGCAGGCCTCGGCACCGAAGCGCTCGTCGACGTGGACCTCATTGATCGGGTCGAAATCATTCGCGGTCCAAGTTCCTCGTTGTACGGCACCAATGCCTTTTTCGGGGTGATCAATATCCTCATGAAGCGTGGCCGGGATATTAAAGGAGTGGAGGTCTCATCGGAGATCGGCAGCTATGATTCCTACAAAGGCCGCGTCACCTACGGCAATAGATTTCAGAACGGCTTGGAAATTCTGCTTTCGGGCTCCTTCTATGACAGCCAGGGGCACCCGCGTTTGTTTTACAAAGAGTTCAAAGACCCAGCCACGAATAACGGAATCGTTAAGAACGGGGACGTTGACGGATTTCCAAATTTCTTTGCGAAACTTTCATTCCGGGATTTTGCTTTCGAAGGCAGCTTTCTCTCGCGAGAAAAGGGAATTCCTACCGCCGCTTTCGGCACTGTCTTCAATACGACACGCACTCGCTCTGTTGATGAGCACGGCTACGTTAATCTCAAATACGAGCACGAATTCGCCCAACAGCTCGGGTTTATGGCGAGAATTTACTACGACCGCTTCTATTATCGTGGAGATTATCTCTACGATTACACGGTGTATGGCGACCCATCTTCGAAGAATGTCAGTCCCTTTTTGGTCTTAAATCAGGACGTAGGGCTCGGTGAATGGTGGGGCAGTGAAGTAAAGCTAACCAAAAGGCTGATGGAGAAGCACAAGCTTACTCTAGGTGCAGAATACCAAGACAACTTCCGCCAGGATCTCAAAAATGCCGATACGAACCCGTTCTTGTCCTACTTCAATTCCATAAGAAGTTCTCGAAACTGGGCACTTTACCTCCAAGATGAATTTACCATCTTCGACCAGCTGCTGCTCAACGCTGGCGTACGGTACGACTACTACGATTCTTTCGGCGGCACGATCAATCCCCGACTAGGTCTGATTTACAACTTGAGCAAAACTTCGTTCAAACTCTTGTATGGCGAAGCTTTTCGTGCGCCCAGCGAATATGAACGGTTCTACGTGGGGACCGGGCTTAAAGCCAGCCCCGATTTGAAGCCCGAAAATATTACAACGTATGAGTTAGTGGTAGCGCACTATTTGGGCGACCACTTACGCGGGATCGCCTCAGCGTACTACTATACGATAGACGGGTTGATCAGTCAGCAGCTCGATCCTATCGACGGCCTGTTGATGTATAAAAACGTTGAGAAGATTGCCGCAAAAGGACTAGAACTTGAGTTGGAAGGAAAGTGGGCTTCCGGTCTAGAGGGCCTCTTCAGTTACGCTCTACAAGAGACAGATAATCAGCAGACGGGCAAAACTTTGACCAACTCCCCTCAACACCTAGTCAAGGTCAATCTGATCGTGCCACTGATAGCAGAAAAACTCTTTGCCGGCCTCCAAACCCGCTACATGAGCGAGCGCAGAACCTTGAGCGGTAAGCAGGATTCCGGATCTTTCGTCACCGACTTGACGCTGTTCAACGAGCACTTGATCAAAGGTGTAGAGATCTCAGCCAGCATCTACAATTTGTTTGATGAGACCTACGGCGATCCAGGGTCGGGGGAACACCGCCAAGATATCATCGAACAGGACGGACGCACCTTTTGGGTAAAACTCAAGTACGGATTCTAAAGCAGAACGCGCATGAGGAACGTCCTTTTCCGCAGTTTTGCGTCCGTAATAGCTGCATTTATGCTTCTGGCTATCACCGCTCAGCCAGTTACAGTTGCGGGCGAAAACGGTCGTCTTGTAATACTCAGGAGCCAAGAGACAGCGCTGTACAAAGAAGTCCTCACCGGATTGCGCCAATACGTAAGCCAGTATGGAGTGACAATTTCTGAAGAGTATTCTCTGCAAGGAGATCCAACAGAGACCACGCAAATACTCCAGGCAATCAGGAGAGATCATTCCCAGGTGCTTCTGACGGTCGGATCATCAGCCGCACAGGCGGTTCTCAAAGAAGGAAGTGAAAATCCCCTGATCGCATGCTTGGTCGTTAATGCAGATGAGCTTCGCAAGGCACGGAATGCCACAGGAGTAATTGTTGATTTCCCCTTAGAGACCCAATTTCAGTGGATGCAGCGATTTCTACCGGAGAATAAAACTACCGGCGTTCTCTTCAATCCCAAAGAGAACCGCGACAAGATTGAAGCGGCGACCAAAGTAGCGCGCAGCCTGGGCATCAGGTTAATTCCTCGAGAAGTTGAGACTCCCCAAGCGTTACCTGATGCTTTGGACGTCCTCGCCAGAGATGTGGATGTATTGTGGGGAGTAACGGATCAGACGGTGCTCTCTCCCCAAACGGCAGAGCCTATTCTCTTGTTTTCGTTCCGCAACCGTATTCCTTTCGCTGGCCTCTCTACACCATGGGTCAAAGCTGGTGCTCTGTATGCTCTGGATCGCGACTATACCGACCTCGGTGCGCAGTGCGGCGAAATGGCACTCAAGGTTCTCCAGGGCACCCGAGCTAGCTCGCTCCTTCCTGCTTTTCCACGCAAGGTCAAATACGCGCTAAACCTCAAGACAGCGCAGCACATGAAGTTAGCAATTTCACAAACACTGATCGATGGTGCTCAACAAGTTTTTCAATAGGAGGGTGCACGAGGAATTTCAGGAGGCAGGAAAGGAAGTTCACCGTAAGCTCCACTTCCCTAAGTTAGCATAACATAAAGTGAAGCAAAGTTTTCTTGTACTGTGACAGTTCGCGCTTTGTCTGTCCAATTCCCTGAGCGCCTTTGCTCTACTACAGGTTTGCCATTTTCCAATGCGGCATTAACCTCACCAAGGATAGCCTCAAGGCTGTTATCTATATCGATCCGCCTGTCAAAAAGTCAGGTAATAGACTGCTATTTTCCTACACCGTGCACCCAGGATTCTTTCCCTCGCCATTCCGGGCTGCTAACTCATTGCAAGACGAGTGTCCGCTAAAGGCGTTGTCTCTCTAGCGTGCGAATTCGCAACCGGTAAGCTCTTGTAACTTTCTTCGCAAGAGAGCAAAACTTATCACAGAAAGGAGGAAGAGAACGATGGCGCAGAAGAGAGCGAAAGCAACCAAGAGTAAACAGAGGGAAGCGACGAGAGCCAGGCGTGCTGGGACAAAAATCGTGCGGAAATCTGCCACCCGAGCAGTCAAATCTCTAGCGGTGGCCAGAGTCGCTTCCTCGCTAATGGCATCGTCGATTGTGGAAGACCACCTGGCCATCCTCCAACTGTTACATAAGTATTGCCACGCGGTTGACCGTGGCACTGCAGACGAGGTTGCTGCCTTGTTCCACCGGACTGCGGTACTCTTACCGCGGTATGAAAGTGACAAGCGTCATGAGGGCCGTGAAGCAGTACGCGCCTGGTACCAGAATTACATGGAAAAATTTCGCACCACGGTGCGCTATCTCCGCCATAAAATCGAGTCGCCGGTAATCGAGATCACCGGCAACGAAGCGACTTCGGTTTGCTATCTCGATGCGGATGCCATCACAGTCGCGATCAACGAGGCGATCATCGTCTTCGGCCGTTACGATGACAAATTCATCAAAGACGAAGGCCGTTGGTGGTTCAAAGAGCGGACGATTATTACCTATTACACCTCCCCGCTCGCTATGTACCGAGAAGGACGGGGAGCGTAAGGCCGACAGGGAACGGCGCAACGGAGGATCGAGGAAGCGACGACAGGAGGAAATCAGCAGTTTTTTCCTCCGATCCCCCTCCTCTCCGTTTCTCCGGTTCGTTCTTAGAATCTCTGCTTCTCTCCTTGACGCTCCCCTAGGAAGCGCGGTAGTCTCCTGCCCACATTTACGGAAGGAGTTTTCCTCTGCATGAAGACGGTCGTGCTGATTAAACAGGTCCCGGTTGTGTCAGCAATGAAACTCGACCCTGAAACCAAGACACTGAAACGTGAAGGCGTCCCCTCAGAGGTGAGTTCGTTCGACATTCGTGCTCTCCTCAAAGCGGTCGAACTACGTAATAGTCACGGCGGCGAAGTCGTGGCGCTGACGATGGGTCCACCCCAGGCTAAGGCGGCCTTGGAGCATTGTCTCGCCCTCGGAGCGGACCGAGCTGTGCATCTGGTAGATCGGGCTTTTGCTGGCGCGGACACCCTGGCTACTGCACGCGCGCTTGCGTTTGCGCTCAAACGAGAAGGGTACGATTTAATTCTCTGCGGCCGTCACAGCACCGACGCCGAAACTGGCCAGGTAGGCCCGGAAGTCGCGGAACTGCTCGATATCCCACAAATCACTGCCGTAGCGAAACTCACGATCGACGGAACTAAACTCATTGTCGAACGCGAAACCGACAGTGGCTTCGAAACGGTTGAGTGTCCCTTGCCAGCATTATTGTCGGCAACCGAGGACCTTGCTCCGGAGAAATTCCCCAATAAAGCAGACAAAGAGAAAGCAAAAGAGAAGCCTATCCAGGAAGTGACAGCGAGTGATCTCTCCTCTGACCTTTCCCAATTTGGGGCAGCGGGTTCTCCGACGTGGGTAGAGTCGGTGCAAGCAGTAGAAGTGACTCGCGGGAAAAAGGTTCTCGAAGGAGATTTGCAAACACAAGTGCAGACGCTCATCCAGTCTCTGCTTGACCGTGGACTGTTTGGCAAATGGGCGGATGACAGCGAAGGACAAGACGGAAGCCAACAACCAAGAAGGTCGGCAGCGGGCGGGAAAGCAGTATGGGTCGTTGCCGAAACGCTTGGCAATACGCTGCGGCCGATTACCTTTGAGCTACTCGGGAAAGCAGTTGAGCTTTCCAGTAAGTATGGAGGAGAGGCTGGCGTCCTGCTTTGCGGAAGCGGGGTTGATCAACACGTCGCTACCCTCGCGCTGCATGGAACAGACGTGGTGTATCTGGCTGAGGATCGGCGCCTCGAATGGTACAGTACCGACAGTTACACTGCGCTTGTCACACGGGCGATCCAGACGCACCGGCCCGGGGTCGTTTTACTCGGCTCGACCGTGATTGGTCGTGACTTAGCCCCTCGCGTCGCCGCTCGGCTGGGGCTCGGGCTTACCGGTGATTGTGTTGATCTTGACATCAACACCCAAGGGCAACTGCTGCAATACAAGCCGGCGTTTGGCGGCAATGTGGTCGCGCCAATTCTCTCACGTACGACACCAGAAATGGCCACGGTCCGCCCTGGGATGTTGAAAAAAGCCCGGCTCATGCCCGGACGTCAGGCACGCATCGAGATGCTCTGGCCGGACGATGCCGTCATCAATCGAGTGAAAGTTGTTGCGCAAACCGGGACCGACGTTGATGCCGCAGCTCTTGATTCGGCCGAGATCGTTATCGGCGTCGGCAAAGGAATCGGTGGCCCGGCGAATCTCCCAATGATTGAGAAGCTCGCCGAAGCGCTGGGTGGAGCACCGCTAGCGGCAACCCGCGACATCGTTGATCTCGGCTGGCTTCACCGCCAACATCAGGTTGGCCTCACTGGTCGGGCAATCGCGCCAAAACTGTACATTGCTATTGGCATTCGCGGTGCGTTTGAGCACACGGTAGGAACCCGCCGTGCGAGTATCATCACAGCAATCAATAAGAATCCGAAGGCGGTGATCTTCCAGAACGCCGATTTCGGTATTGTCGGTGATTATGCCGAGGTGGTCCCGTTACTGACCGTAGCACTGACGGAGGCGAAGGCAAAGCAGGAGTAGTGATGTATCGGGGCGACTGCTTGGCCGCCCTCGTATAAGGAAGGAGTGACTGTTTATGCCCGCTCTGGGGAAAGCGGGGTATTCACTCTTAGAAATCCTGGTAGCGCTGGCGATCTTTTCTATCGCGGCTTTAGCGCTGACCTCCGGGGTGACAACTGCCGTCCGCGCTAATAACCTCAGCGAACATTTCACCCAAGCCACGATTCTGGCCCAAGACAAACTCGAAGCCCTCCGCTCCCATCCTTTCTCCCTGACTGGAGGAAGCGATGTTCCACAAACAGGCTTCTCGCGAGTATGGAGTATAGCTCCCGCCACCCCCCAAATTGGAGTTACGCAGGTCGACCTCTCAGTATCGTGGACTGACTATCTCCCTCATACTGTAACGTTGAGTACTATTATCAATGATTGAGCGCGTTGCAGCAGCCAAGAGCTTACGCTTAAGCGCCCGGGCTGGCCTTACGCTCCTTGAAGTTATCGTGGCGATGGGGGTTGCCGGTCTCTTTTATGGCGTGCTCTACAGTTTCTACCGCCTACACGCGCAAGCGCTCAAAGTCCAGGAAGTCAAGCTCGATGTCCAAGAAAGCAGCCGCCTCGCGATCGATTTCTTAGTACGTGAACTTCACTTTGCCGGAGCACGGCCGATGCGCGGCGGCCCATGCAATGGCTTCGAACGATTCACCGTAGCTGAGAGTCAACAGGTAACTCTGCAGTACGATTTTCGCGGCAACAGCTTCGGCTCACCACCCGACGGCTGTCCAGACGACCCCAACGAGCGCATCACCTATATTTATGAGGCGGCGACGCAGCTTCTCAAACGCGCGACTGGGGGAGGAGCACCACAACCCTTTATCAGCGACGTCCCGGCTGGCGGATTTCTCCTCCGGTATTTTGATCGTGAGGGAAACGACCTGGGCTCGTCGTTAAACACTGCGCAACGGGCAGCTATCCATAATGTTGTCGTCACAGTACGCGCGAGCCGACCTCATCCTGATCCGCAAATTACTCAGCCGGTTGCGTCGGAACACAGTTCCATCGTCTTTCTCCCCAATCCGGCAAGGTGACGGCTATGATCTTTCGAACCTCACGATCTGATTGGTCTGAAGCCGGAGTGGTCCTCATCACCACCCTGTTCCTCATGACCTTATTGCTCGTCATCGCCGCCGCCGGACTAGCCTTGAGTCGAACAGATTTGATGATCGCGCGCAATCTCCTCAGCGGCACTCAAGCGCTCTGGCTGGCGCGATCCGGAACCGAGATGGGAAAGAATTGGTTAGAGACGAACCTTACGACATCTCCACTCCCTATTACTCTCGGCCCCGCAGTCCTCGCCAACGGAACCTATACGGTTGAGGTTGCTGCCTTGGGCAGCGGTGTATATCAGTTGACCGCCACCGGCTTAGGTCCAGAAGGATCACGGCGAGTCGTGGAAGAGCGAGTACGTTTACCAGATTTTTCTCCCAGCGGTGTCATCACCAATGAGGGAGATGGGCTACACCCGGATTTTGATGATCGCCGCGGCGGGATTGGACGACGCATTCCGGACTTTACTATAGACGGACGCAATCACACACCGGACGGCACCTTATCTGTACTCTGTCCGGCTCTGGCTTCATTTGCAACCACCCAGATCGCAGCACAGAACGATATCATTGCCGCGGCCAATATGCTCAGGCACGAATTGGTAACACGAGCGAATACCTTCTGTCTTGCCGATGGAAGCAGTACAGGGGCGGGAGTCTGCACGCCAGGTTTGTCGTGGATACGTGGAGTTGGGGCATTGCCTCGTTTCACTAGCGATCCATGCGTCGCCACGGCTTCAGCGTGTTATCTTAATCTTGATTTGTCGGCGGCAGCCCTGCGAGCGACGGCTCTCCCTCCTGGCCTAAACCTTCCATCGCCACCGCAAAATCGTGGCCCCATGGCGCCTACTGTTACAGGTTCCATGCCATTCGTTCGGACACTGACGACACCAGAGCAAACCCGGCTGCATACGGCACTCGATGACATGGAGCGGCGGGGAGGAGAACTCCCACCAGAAAAGACCCTTCGCATTACTGCGAGTCTTACCTCCGGCACTCACACCTATGGCACCACTGCGACTCCCAAAGTGACGCAAATTGAGGATGGTACAGGCGCATTAGAGATAAGCGGCGGTGCGATTATCAACGGGGTTGGTATTTTGTTGATCCCCCGTATACTGCAACTGAGAAACGCAACGTTGAACTGGCAAGGAATTATTCTGATTACTGGAGACGGGGACCTTCGTGTGGAAGACCCGGCCGCTTGTGGGCAGATTCTTGGAGCAGTAATCATCCGTGATGATCCCGCGCCTGACCGTAAATTCGATCTGGATCTCGTTGAGCGAAACGGGAGCTGCTCACCCTTGGCGGTGAATTATAGCTGCGAAGCAGTCACGCGAGCATTGACCATACTGATGCAGACAGTGTCATGGATTGAAAAGTTCAATGGGTAACTCTAGACAGTTCAAGAGCACGGGGGAGAAAGATGCAGCCTGCAATCCATAATCCGCCGGTCACAGTCTGTAATCGAGAAGGGTTAACCTTACTCGAAGTTCTTGTTGCCCTCGCGCTGCTGAGTCTTCTGGGTGGGATTGTTTTCTTACAGTTAACTCCGTTTCTGGCCCAGACCCGGTTAAACAATGCGATTCGGCAGGTTGTCACCGATCTGCAATATACACGAACGAAAGCGATTTCCCAGAATCGCCGTTTCCGTGTAACCTTCCGTCCAGCTACACAGGATTATTGCGTTGAGAGGGATGAAGGCGGCTCGTGGCAACAACAACTCTTGCATAGTCACAGTGCTGAAGAAGCCACTGGCGCCTTTGTCTCTCTGCCGCAGAATGTACGGATTACGGCCGTTAACTCTGAAGGGGATATCATTTTCCTGCCACGCGGAGCTGTCGATGGAGGGATCACTATTACCCTCAGTACTGCCTCTGGGGAAGGCACCAAACGTGTGATCGTGAACCTTGCTGGTCGGGTGCGAACCGAATAAAGCAAACCAGCAGCTCGCCGATATGCGAGACATGGGGGACAGATAGAATACCTAAAAAATGGCGCAACCTGTGAGAAGTTGACTCCGAGATAGTGACTGACTTTTCGCTTTTTGCTCTGTATCTTTTTCTCTAGTGGAGGGCTTTCCCTTGGCGTTTGCAGCAGAGAACCCGTTGCTGTTTTTGTTTTTTGTCTTTGTGTTTGGCGCTTGTATTGGCAGCTTCCTCAACGTCTGTATTTACCGGCTGCCATTGAACGAGTCGGTCGTCTCTCCTCCGTCTCACTGCCGAGCGTGCTCCTCCCGTTTGCCCTGGTACGATAACCTCCCCCTTCTGAGTTACCTCATCCGGCGGGGACGTTGTGGCTCATGCGGAGTGAAGTTTTCCGCCCGTTATTTTTTCGTAGAGCTGCTGACAGGGGTTCTCGCTGTTGCTCTGGTGTGGCAGTTTGGTTTGAGTCTTGCCACTGTGGGATATTTTGCCTTTGCTGCCGCTCTTGTTGTCATTACCTTTATCGACTTGGATCACCAAATTATTCCCGATGTGATTAGTCTTCCCGGAGTCATTGCCGGCTTGTTATTCTCTTTGCTTTCTCCTCTGCCAACGCTGACTGTGTGGACGTCGCTGATCGGCGCAGCGGTCGGAGCTGGTCTTCTGTTGGCGGTTGCGCTTGGCTACCAGGCGTTCACCGGAAGAGAGGGGATGGGTGGAGGTGATGTCAAACTGTTGGCTATGATCGGGGCTTTTCTTGGTTGGCATGCCATTCCTTTCACTATTTTTATCGCATCCTGCGTTGGCTCGCTTGTTGGTGTGACGGCGATGATTCGCACGCAAGCCGATAGTAAACTTGCCCTGCCCTTTGGTCCGTTCCTTTCGCTCGGGGCGCTGTGTTACCTCTTTTTTGGTGAGCAGCTTATCGCCTGGTACTTGGGGTTATTGTAACGCTCAGAGCGACCCTGCTCCTGTCCTTCGCCGGCCATCCTTTTCCTTGACATCCGCTTAGAAGTCGTGTTTCTGTGCAAACGGGATGTGATTCTTCGCATCCTGGAGGCTGTCTGATGCCCAGAATATTCGACAACATTGCCATGTCTCTTCTGCCGGCACTGCAGGACACGCTGCGCATCTCTGAGCGGGCAGACTTTTGCGTTGGCTGCTTTAATCTCCGTGGTCGGAAGCTCATCGATTCTCTCATAGAGGCTTGGCCTGGGGGTGAGCTATTGCTAGATCAGTTCGATAAAGATTGTAGTCCGCTGATCCGAGTCACCTTCCACGACATAGCCGACCAAGAAATCTGCCAAGTCGCAGTCAAACCCTCACCGAAGCCCATTTATGTGAAAGAGGGGGAATGCAGAGCATATGTTCATTCGTGCCGGCAACTCAACGCGACAGCTCACGACCCGCGAGGCCGTAGACTATTGCAAACAGCGATGGAGATGAGCGAATCTCGTATCTAAAAGTACTGCATGGGCTGGGAAGCAGGTGAGGGAAAAGAATAAATGCCTATCATCTCCAGATTCTATGGAATTGTCATTCGCATGTTCTACAATGACCACATACCGCCCCATTTCCACGCAGTCTATGGTGAACATGAGGTGCTTGTCAGTATTTCACCCATTGCCATTCTGCAGGGGCAGGCACCAAGTCGGGTCCGGTCGATGGTGTTGGAATGGGCTGCTCTGCATCAGCAGGAGTTATTAGAAAACTGGAATCGTTGCCGTCGAGCTGAGTCGCCGGCCCCGGTTAACCCACTGGAATAAGAAAGGAAATCATGATGCTTCGCACAATTCGTAACGTCGATCCTGAGGCAAATTATAAACTCCGTCTGACCTACTCAGATGGTGAGACCATCGTTGCTGACTTTACGCCGGTCATCCAACGTGGAGGCGTGTTTGCTCCCCTCAGTGATCCAGCGTTCTTCTCACAGGTCTCAATTGGGGAAAGTGGTCGGTATATCCAATGGCCAGGCGAACTTGACTTCTGTGCCGATGCTTTGTGGCTTGAAGGGCACGCAAGCGAAACTTCACAGTCAAACGAGGAGCAGCAGGTCTCTTGAACGCTATTAGTAACACTAAGCAGGAAGCCTGTATGGTCTCAGCAGATATTCACGAGTACTTGAAACTCCTTCCAGTCGTAAAGAAAGCCCCGCAAGGTTCGCTTTGGTCATCCTACGATGCAGAAGCGGACGTCTTGTACATCAACTTCAAGAAGCCGAGCCATGCCACGGATAGCGAACTGACGGATGATGACGTAATTCTTCGCTACCTAGGTGAGGAAATCGTTGGGCTCACTATTCTGCATGCGAGTAAACGGTGACGAGTGATGCCCGGCTTCTTCATCTCCTTCGAAGGAATCGAAGGGAGCGGCAAGAGTACCCAGGTCTCGCTTTTAGCCGAAGCCCTTCGTACCCAAGGCCATGAGGTGATTGTGACCCGCGAGCCAGGCGGAACATCGCTCGGGCAGATTTTACGTAAACTCCTCCTCGAACCTTCAGCCACGTCGCTCGCGCCTGGCGCTGAGGTCCTTATGATGCTGGCGGACCGCGCTCAGCACGTACAAGAAGTGATTGCTCCAGCTTTGTCTGCCAATAAAATCATCATTTCTGATCGCTTCGTGGATTCGACCTCCGCTTATCAAGGATATGGGCGAGGGATCGAATTATCTTTGCTCGCGCAGCTCAATACTTTTGCCTGTGGAGGGTATATACCTGCCCTCACCCTGCTGATGGATCTCCCGGTAGCCGAAGGACTTCGCCGGGCGCAAAAACGGCGCAACAAAACCGAGACCGCTGACCATTTCGAGGCTGAGTCCGTCGCTTTTCACGAGCGTGTCCGAGCCGGGTTTCTCACCGTCGCTCGGGCCGAACCACAACGAGTATACGTCGTTGACGCGACGCGTCCCAAGAAGACAGTCCATCAGGAAATTCTCACGGTCACGTTAGAGCGATTATCAGGAAAAGAGCGTGAGTAGACCGTTGTAGAATCATCTGTTCCATCTGCTATTTTCATCTTCACTATTATGTTCCTTCGCGATATTCAGGGCCAAGCATCGGCCCTCTCTACATTGCGCAACGCGTTGACTCGCGATCGGCTCGCTCATGCCTACCTCTTCATCGGGCCAAGCGGGGTCGGAAAGAAACAAACTGCTCTCGCACTGGCACGGGCGGTACTATGTGGAGACAAACCGAACGAAGGCTGTGAAGAATGTTCTCAATGCGCCTTGGTTACCGCCGGCACCCATCCTGATCTCAGGTTGGTCACAACCGAAACCGGGAAACAGTCAATCTCGATCGATCAGGTACGCGACCTGCAAAGACTGCTAAGCCTTCGTCCGGTGCACGGGAGAAAGAAGATCGCGATTCTTGATGAGGCGCATCTGCTTACGCCTCAAGCCCAGAGTGCCCTCTTGAAGGTCGTCGAGGAACCACCCGGCGATGCGCTACTCATCCTCCTCACCGTCAACTCGTCCACCCTTTCGCGGCCCCTGTTGTCTCGCTGTCAGCAGGTGCAGTTTTCTGCTCTGCCGCCTGAGACTGTCGAGGACCTTTTAGTACGCGTGTATCAAAGAGAACCGCCCACCGCCCGGGCTCTAGCATTGTACAGCCGAGGGAGCATCGGCCGGGCGTTGCTACTCGACCCGCAGGTTTTCACCGAAGAACGGCGCTATGTCGAGGAAGAGCTACAGAAACTTGATGCGGCCTCATTCTCCACTCTTTCGCGTCTAGCTGAGTGGTTAGTTGCCGATCGCGTCAAGAAGCCCGCGAAAAATGCGGAGCCAAGTGAAGATAGTTCGAGTGCAAGTGGTGGTGGCGGACGGTTAGAGATTATTCTCTCTTGGTATGAAGAAGTGCTCCGCTACACCCTTCTCGGCCCCGTAGGGGTCGCCCGTCACCAAGACTGCCTGCCTGCCATTGCCGCAATGGCTACTCATCTCGGAGCTGCTGGGGCACTGCGGCAACTCACTTTAGTCTATGATACGATGCAAGCGTTAGGGCGAAATGCGAATCGTCAACTTGCGGTTGAGGATATGTTGTTACAGCTTGCGACTCTGCATTCATGAGAAGAAAGGGTACAGCAGGCTGCGCCCCTACGTTACCTGTGACTCGTTCGTGCCGAGTCCTGAGCAAAGTCGAAGGATCGAAACACGAGCTGGGGAGCAATGAGAATTAATCTATGTCACGCATGTATATTACGACCCCGATCTATTATGTGAATGGCGACCCACATCTAGGCAGCGCTTATACCATGATCATCACCGATACCCTCGCACGCTATTATCGCGCGCGTGGGTGGGATACTTTTTATTTGACGGGTACTGATGAGCACGGCAATAAGATCGCCCAAGCTGCAGCAGATGCAGGGGTAACACCCAAGGAGTTTACCGATCGGGTGAGCGCAGCTTTTCGTGCCGCCTGGGATGCCTGCGATATCACCTACGATCACTTTATTCGCACGACTGACTCGTACCATATCCGCTATGTGCAAGAATTCTTGACCAAGGTATACGACGCAGGAGATATCTACTTCCACCGCTACGGCGGACTCTATTGTTTTGGCTGTGAGCGCTTCTATACGCCGAAAGAGCTGCGCGACGGCAAGTGTCCTGATCATCTGACTGAGCCGACTTTAATTGAGGAAGAAAACTACTTCTTCCGCATGAGCAAGTATCAAGAGCAATTACTCCGTCATATCGAGACTCACCCGGATTTTATTCGACCTGAAGGCTTCAAAAATGAAGTGGCAGCGATGCTGCGGGATGAACAACTGGGCGACCTGTGTATTTCTCGCCCAAAGAGCCGCTTGACGTGGGGAATCGAATTGCCCTTTGATCAGCGTTACGTCACCTACGTCTGGTTCGATGCGCTCATCAACTACGTGAGTGCCTTGAAATACAAAGGCGAAGACGTGTTCCAGGCTTTTTGGCCGGAGGCGCAACATTTTATTGGTAAGGATATTCTCAAGCCGCACGGCGTGTTCTGGCCGACGATGCTGATGGCAGCCGGTCTGCCACTCTACAAACATCTGAATGTGCACGGGTTCTGGACGGTGGAAGGCCAGAAAATGTCCAAGAGTCTCGGCAATGTCATCTCGCCCTTAGCCATGAAGGAAAAGATCGGCCTCGATGCATTTCGCTACTTTTTGTTACGCGAGAGTGTCTTTGGCCAGGACGCCGACTTTCGTGAAGAGAGCCTCACTGCCCGCTACAATGGCGACTTGGCAAATAACCTGGGGAATCTCGTCAGTCGGACCATCTCAATGCAGGAGCGCTACTTCAAAGGGATCGTGCAGCCGCTCAGCGACCCACAACCGGAGATTGATCAACGTCTGGCAGCGGCCTTTGCTCAAGCGTCAACGGAAGTCGAGAATCATGTGGCCAATCTCGCGCTCAATCGCGCTCTTGAAGCGATTTTTCGCGCTACCGATCACGCTAACAAATACATCACTGAGACTGCCCCATTCACCTTAGCGAAAGACCCAGCCGCGCTGCCACGGGTCGGAGCAGTGCTACATAACCTGCTCGAAGGGCTGCGTGTCGCCGCGCAACTGCTGCTACCGTTTTTGCCGGACACCAGCCATAAGATTTTTGCCATGCTCAATCTCCCAGACGAGCAACTCCGAGCGTACGATCTTGCATGGGGCAAGGCGTTTCGTCCTGGTCACCACGTGCAAAAACCCCAAGCCTTATTCCCACGTCTGCAATGAAGCTGGTCGATTCACACTGTCACCTCACCGATACGCAATTTGACGGCGATCGCGAAGCGATGCTTGAGCGCGCGCGGGCTGCGGGAGTCGCTCGCTTTATCGTCATTGGCGCGAACGGTGAGTTTTCTCACAACGAGCAAGCGGTCACACTTGCGCAAGCGCATGCGGATGTTTTTGCCGTGATCGGCGTTCATCCACACGATGCCAAGGCGATTACCGACGAAACCTATATGCGCTTGCGCGCCTTGGCACGGGAGCCCAAGGTGGTCGGACTGGGGGAAACTGGTCTCGACTTTTATTACGATAACTCACCCCGCGAAGAACAACGCACCCATTTTCGCCGGTTTATCCACCTTGCCCAAGAATTGAGCTTACCCTTGTCGATGCATGTACGCGATGCCTATCCTGAAGCCGCGCAAATACTGTGCGAAGAAGAAAAAGGGCAAGTCCGAGGAGTCATGCACTGTTTCACTGGCAGTGTAGAAGAAGCAAAATTGTTCCTCGATCTTGGCCTGTTTTTGTCGTTTAGCGGGATCGTCACGTTTAAGAGCGCGCGCAGCCTACGTGAGGTCGTGCGGCTGGTTCCGCTTGATCGCTTGCTGATTGAGACCGACTGTCCGCTGCTTGCCCCGGTTCCTTATCGCGGCAAACGCAATGAACCGGCTTATGTGATGGAGGTGGCAAAAACTGTCGCTGAGGTCAAAGGGATAGCAGGTGAGGACGTTGCAGACGCAACATGGCAAGCGACAAACATCCTTTTTCATTTATAGGGTAGGGCGCGCCCTGCGCGCCGACTAGTGGCGCGGGCCACGCGCCCTACAATCTTACGTTTTCCTTCGCACGATCCAACAGAATTTGTGACTGCATTTAGAGCACAGGTGAGAAACCGCGGAAAGAGGTTAACCATGAATTGGAAAGGTGCTACTTTTGCACTGAGTGGACTACTCATTAACGCTTTTATGACTGCTCCCTCACTTCGCGCACAAGGAGCAACACCAAAGTACGACTGCGCACCCGGTTTACATCTTGATCCCCAAACTAAAGCATGTGTGATAGACGGATATCAAGAAGCTACGTCACCAGAAGTTCTTCCTCCACCATCCGGAGTCATTGTCTTGAAGCCTGGTGGCGTGCGAGAGCAAGCTAAGAGTTGCCCGCCAGAATATCGTGAAAAGAAAGTGAAGGGGAACTGGCGCTTCTGTGTCGATCCTCTACACCCAGAGCCGATCCCTCCACTGATGATCCCGCCAATGGCCGGCATTCCTTACGAAGAGGCTCTGCAGATTCTGGAGCGTCATAGGGCTGAGTTGCTCGCACTGCCCGGGGTTTATGTGGTGGGGATGGGTGAAAAGGGAATTTATGTGGAGACTGACGACCCTGCGGTGCTTCCGAAGGAAATCGAAGGACTTCCGCTGCAGATAGAACCTCATAAGGGACGCCGCCGGGCTAATCCCATGATCATCAAAAGAGCAGAGCACCCCATTACTGGAGGAGATACCACGGATACTTCCTCCCCTCCAGCTGCCTATATGGACAGATAGACTCTTATTTTCTCCCACGAAGTCTGCGGAGGGCGATCGTGGATAGGAGATGGGTGGCGTTGGGTACGCGCTCTACTAGCTTGCAGAATCAGCCTTGTAATCGCGGTGTAAAAACTGCTTGACAAAACGAAGGGGAGGTATGGGCTGAAGCAAACTCAACCGGAAGCGTGGTAGAATCTCACTCATGAAATAGTCGTATTTCAAGAGTGAACCGAATCTGTAACTCAATAGGAAGGAGGGGGCCTGACGATGCGAACACAGATGCGAAAGTGGTGGCAGCTCATCTGGTCGAAAAAGAAAACCGTCAGCTACCTTCTTTTCGGTGTCATCCTCGCGGCCCTCATCGGCGCGTGGTTCATGCAGGCATCCTCGCAAGCACCGCCGCCAACAGAGGCAACGAAGCCCGCGCCAATCCCATCTCCCTCAAAAATTACCGTCTTGGTGGCCGGAGGAGACGAATCTCCTCTCGGTGGACCCTTCGTTACCAACGAGAACTCAGGACTCAGCTTGGGGCCGAATGCCCTGAATGACGCCGGGGAGCTTGTCTTTTACAACTCCATTGCCAGCTTCGTCACCGCAGTAGACGCGAACACGTCATATATTTCCCAACAAGGAATCTTTCGCAAGGTGGGCAACACCATCAGCAAAATCGTCGTTTCAGGTGACCCGGCTCCAGGCGGTGGAGAATTCTTCGAGCTCTTCTCTCCGGTGGCGAATCAAGTCGGTGATGTCGCCTTTGTCGCCAGGGTAAAGACAGGGAGTAAAGACGGGGGGTTTTCGGAAGGAGTGTTTCTTGTCTCAGAGGGAAAAATCTCTTTGATCACGACATTGCCGAATCCAGATCTGTGGTCGTACGTCTCGGTCACACCCGCGCTCAACAACAATGGCGAGGTGGTGCTGAAACTGCCGGTCGCCGACGACGTTCACCATCAGGAAATCGTACGCGTGGTGAGTGGGGTGCGCAGTAAAACCGTAGGGGAAGAAGACATTAAAGCCGATCTCGCGCAGCAATGGCCATCCATTGCGGATGGCAGTCCCCTTGCGGTCAACGATGCCGGTGATGTGGTCGTGCGAGCGGATGGACCACAGGCGAAGATTTTGTTGATACCGCGAGGGCAGAAGCCGGTGACAGTAGTGACCGTTGGTGATCTCGCACCCGGCGGGGGAACCTATCTAGGAGTGGGTCTCTCGACTATTAATAACCGCAGAGAGATTGCCTTTGGTGGTCTGATTGATGTGCAGCAAGAGACATCCCTAGGGGCAATTACGCTGGCATCTGGTGGCCAGTTTATTCCTATTGTGCGGGAAGGCGATCCGGCTCCTACGGGAGAAATTTTTACCGTAGTAGCAGGAGCTTTTTCCCTCAACGACCGTGGCGATGTCATTTTCGTCGCGGGCACGAGCGGGAAACCGAGAATGATCGGCGGCCTCTTTCCAGTGAGCGGTGGGATTCTTCTTTATTCGCAAGGGCAAATCCGCACCGTTATGCTGATAGGTGATCCGAGCCCATTGGGCGGCGTCTTTCTCGGTATGGGATCTCCAGTTTTGAACAATACCGGCCTCGTAGCGTTCGACTCCAGCATTGATACAGACGGGGATAACAATCCGAATAATCGAGGCATCTTCGCCGTTGACATGGGTCCTAGAGCGTAAGCTCAGCGGCGAAAAGAAAGTGCGAACTTTGTAAGAGAACGATGCATTGTGCCCCCTATGGTGCAGAGCATCTCTGGAGGTAGACCGTAGGAAGCGAAGCGGAAAGGAGGAAAGGGCTATGCAGCAGAACAGCACCACATCATGGTGTAGCGGCGGGAGCGGATTATCTTCCACTCGGGCAGTTTTTTTCTTGCTAATCACCGTCTGTGTAGCAAACAAAACCTGGGCACAGCCTTGTGACTCCTGGTGTGCCAACTCCGATACCTTTAACCGAACGATCAATCCGCCAGTCCCAGGACAAGGGCAATATTGGGTAGCCCGTCGCAACCCGCTTAATTCTCGCCTCATCACCTTTTCCGCAGACGGCAATCTGATCTCCCAAGTTTTTTCGCCGTCGAATATGTCTTTTCGTGATCCTCCTGCCTTACAGTACTTTGATCAACGCATCGTCATAACGATAAGGGCCGACGATCAGCATGTGTATGCCAATACCTATACTAACCTCAATGATGGGTTGGGGGCGCGATGGACAGGGTGGGCAACTGATCTCATGCGCCCTTTCCTCGATTTCAGTCCAGGTATTGCCTCAAAAATTCCTGCTGGACAGACCGGCATACTTGTGGTGGCCGCAAAAGACCCTATGGGTGGAGTCTGGACGATTCGCTCGACCTCTATGGCGAATGGTTTCGCTGATGGGTGGCGACAACTAGGGTGCTGCGCTCCTCCCAATTTTCCTTCACTCGCTTGCGGTGACCCAGGCCAACTGCGGGTTGGAGGGACAGGAAGTGATAACCGCTGCTACCGTCGGACATCGGTAGATGGACTGAATTGGCCTCCGCCGGATCAAGTGATTTCTCCGTGTCCATAAAGCAGCGCATCATTGGCCGGATCCGCTTATTCAGGCGAGAAACGGCAAAGAGAGAACAAAAAAATGAAACACATTATTACGAAGAGTTTATTTCTGGGAACTGGGTTGCTCCTAGTTCTTATTCTTTTTGGCCAACTGTACGGGCAAGGGACGAACAACGAGTCACCCGCAGTACCGGACACCCCTGCGTTATCTTCAGAAGATTTAGAGAACTATCAACCCAAGATTCCTCCTGAAGTAGAAAAGAAAATCGCTGAGCACTATTGGCCCGAGCTAATGAAGACCCCAGGTGTGACCGGGATCGTCCCATTATCTGGCGAAGGTGTTATCGCGATTGAGGCGGTTGTCTTTACCGACGCTAACGGCGTGAAGCCGGCCTCTCTGCCGCCGGAGATTGCCGCGCTGCCGAAAGAGATCGAGGGATTTCCGGTCCAGCTTAATATCGTGTACTCGCTTCCTCCTCCGCCCGGAGTCATTATTCTAAAGCCTGGCGGAGTGCGGCAACAGGCCGAAGCGTGCCCTGAGGGGTATCTCGAAACGAAAGCGAGGGGCTGGCGTTTCTGTCTCGACCGCGCCCACCCCGAGCCCATTCCGCCCCTATGGGTCCCGCCGATTGCCGGGATTCCTTATGAAGAAGCTTTAAAGATTCTGGAGCGTCATCGAAGCGAGCTGCTGGCTCTTCCTGGGGTTCATGCCGTCGGTATGGGAGGAACCGGAATTTTCATTAGGGCAGATAAGTCTGCCATCTTGCCTGAAAGCGTCGAAGGTCTTCCATTTGAGGTTCATCCCTGGTACGGCCCCTGGTCTCCTAATAGTCATTCTCTTTCTACCGCTATACGTCCAGTGCGGGGAGCATTATGGATCTCAGGTCCCAACCACACGCAGGCTGGAACATTGATGGCAATAGGGTTTGATTGCGGAATGTGGCTAATATTCCCTTCGCATCTTGTCCCTGACAAATGCGGAGCCGCGGATCCCCTTGGGAATTGTACGGAACCCTCCTTAAGAGATTGCCTTAAGCGTTACACTCCTGACCTCATTAGCCAACCTCCCGCAGTTGGCACACAGCCAGTGAACCCCATTGGGCATCTGGTTAAATGGACGAGGTTACTGCCAAATACATTGGCATACGACATGGCTGCTGCTTGGGCAGACAACGACTTCAATCAGGGAAACGGGTCGCTGTGTGTAGATAGACTCCTAGAGCAGCGGGGAGACTGGACTGGTACTGAAGAATCCACGCCCGCAGTGCGGGATACTGTGTATCTAATAAGTGCTAATGGACCTCACGTAATACGCGGAATGGTCACCTCCATAAACGAGACTCATCCGGTAGCTGTAGACATATGCCAAGGGAACGCCCGTGGCTCGGTGGGATCTTCCCCGAATGAATTTTCCTATACGCCGATCGATCGGGGCTTCCAAAATGGCGATAGTGGATCGGCAGTTGTGACTGCCGATAACAAGCTTCTTGGAATGCATGTAGATGTCAACACGAACCAACCTCCATCTATGGCTGAAGGCGGCGCCGTGCCTGCTCCCCTTATTAGAACTGTTCTTGGATTCTCTAAATGGTACACCCTAGGTACGTTTCCGAACAATCCCCAAGTCTGTCAGTAACGAACAGTTATAGTCTTTGTAGGGACGTAGCGTGCTACGTCCCTACCCGTACACCCGGAGTCTGTCGAAAGGGTATGCTTCCGTACGTGTCATCGAAAACTCCTCTAAGTTCGGTGCGGCACCCTCTCTTTTTCTGCTCGACTTCCTTTTCCCTCGCGGCATTCCTGACAAATGCCATAGATTTCCATCTTATGGGTTGCAGCTACAAAACCAAATCGCTGCGCGACTTCTTCTTGCAGCTTTTCGATCTGCGGCTGAACAAATTCAACGATGCGTCCGCACCGCTCGCAGATGATGTGATCGTGATGGCGCTCAGCTTCAAGATTCTCAAACCGTGCCTGCCCATCAGCAAAGTGGCGTTCTGCGGCTAAGCCACATTCCTTCAGCAGCTTCATGGTGCGGTACACCGTGGCGTAACCCACCCGCGGGTTGAGCCGACGCACCTCACTGTAGAGTTCCTCGACGCTGATGTGACGGTTGGCAGAGAAAAAAACCTGGGCAATATCCTCACGCTGAGACGTTGCTTTCAGTCCCTGCTCTTTGATCCACAAACGAAATCTAGCGAGCCGGTCGCTCACGGCGCGGCTCCCCCAATTAACAAGCGACGTAACGCCGGCGAGAGTGCCTCTGGATCAAACTCACGCTGCGACAGTTCATCGACCAGGATTTCAACTCGCTCTGGCAGCGGTAGATCGCGATCAAGAAACACGACCTCTCTCCCATGTACCCGGCAACCTCCACCCCGCACCTGGTAGCCCACCTCTCGCAGTAACTTCTCTTCGCGGACGCGGATCCCGAGTTGCTCGGCTAGTTCCTTGAGTTCCTGGAGAAGGGCCCCTTTTCTTCCTCCGGACGGCTGTTTTTTCGCCATAACAAGAGTGTATTGTGACCAAGCCCTGCTCACTTGTAAAGCGCCAGTTGCTTGCCCCTTCGCCTCAGCAGTGGTAAGGAGGCATTTTGCCTCCAGCAAAAGAGGAACGGAGGAACGTATGATCAAAAATATCCTCCTCGCTCTTGACGGTTCTGACCATGCGCGCGCCGCCGTACGGCATGCGATGTGGTTGGCCGGGCGCTTTCACGCCCAGCTCTACGGCCTGCACGTCATCGACATTGTGTCGGTCGAAGGTCCTTTTTTCCAGGATGTCTCCGGTGCCTTAGGTTTTGAGCCATATCTCGACGTGGCCGGGAAAGTTCGCCAAGCCCTGCAGGAACGCGGTCAGCTCTTGCTTGACGAGTTTGTGACTACTTGCCGTACGCAAGGTATTCCCTGCGAGACTGGATTATTTACCGGTATCATTGCCAACGAAATTTGTGAGCGAGCACGTACGGCTGATCTCGTCGTGATCGGCCATCGCGGGATCAACGAGCGGTTTTCCACTGGACTTTTAGGAGGCACCGCTGAAAGCATCGCCCGGAAAAGCCCGCGACCAGTGTTTATCACCCCTATGCAGTTCCAGTCAGCGACCCACCCACTGCTTGCCTATGATGGGAGTCAGCGGGCGAGCGCCGCACTCCATAGCGCCGCCGAGTTTTGTTCGGCCTTGAATCTGCCGCTCACGGTCCTCGCTGTTTCCCACCGAGAGAAAAGCGGGGAGGAAAAAGTGCTCGAAGAAGCACGCCACTACCTGAGTTCGTATGACCTGCGGCCAACTCTGCTCTCATGGGTTGGGCCCCCATACCAGCGTATCATCGATTGTATCAAGGATCGCGAGCATGACTTGTTATTCATCGGGGCCTATGGCCATAGTCGCATCATCGAAATGGTCCTTGGCAGCACGACCGAATACGTTCTCCGCAATGCCCCCTGTCCAGTCTTCTTGTCGCGTTAACCGGCTCATTTCGGGATGCAAGCGTGCGTCCTGATTGACTCTTGCGACAGGTACACCAGCCCGCTAAGATTCCCTGACCAAACGGTTAAGCATGAAGTTGTGGAGGAGTAATGCGGTATCCGCTGCATGTGACAACGGACATGGTCAAATGGCAGGCCAAGAACAAGCTTCAGGGCCGGAAACGTTATCCTGTGGTCCTGATGCTTGAACCCCTGTATACCTGCAATCTCGCGTGTGTGGGATGTACGCCGGAACGTCATTCTGGCGATCTCAAAGATCGGCTGACCCTTTCTCAGTGTCTGCAGGCCGTAAATGAGTCTGGTGCGCCGGTGGTTTCGATTTGTGGAGGCGAACCCACTATTTACCCCGAGCTGCCAGAATTGGTGGCTAGTATCATTGAGCGGAAACGTCATGTCATCGTTTGCACCAATGGTCTTCTGCTAGAGCGTTTCTACAACAAAGCCCAGCCGCACAAACGACTGACGGTCAATGTGCATCTCGATGGCATGCGGGAAACGCACGATTTTGTCTGTGCCCGAGAAGGTGTCTTCGACAAAGCTATCGAGATGATCAAGCAAGGGAAGCAGCTTGGGTATACGGTTTGTACCAATACCACCATCTTCCGTGAAACTCAGGTCGAAGAAATCGAAGAAATGTTCGAGATGCTCACCACGCTCGGTATCGACAACATGCTGGTCTCGCCCGGCTACCATTACGAAGCCATCGCGGAGAATCACTTTCTTTTTCGCCAAGAGATTCATCAGAAATTCAAGCGAGTCCTCGAGTTGTCAAAAAAATATCGTTTGGGCTCGACCCCACTCTTTCTTGAGTTCGCCGCCGGAGAACGCCAGTACCCTTGTACTCCATGGGGCAACGTCACGCGCACGCCTTTTGGCTGGAAAGGCCCGTGTTATCTGATTGGCGATAAATATTTCAAGACCTGGGAAGAATTCTGGGAGGGAGTCAATTGGGATTACTGGGAAAAGCGTGAAGACCCTCGCTGTCATAATTGCTTAATGCATTCCGGGTTTGAAGCCTCAGTCACGCGCACCTTTCCGGAAAGTCCCAAGGATGTGTGGAAAATGGCTCGCTGGATGTTTTCGTAAGCGGTCAGACATAGGGTCTCCATGAAAGTTGCTCGACTGTACGACTCGTCTGACATCCGTTTCGAAGAGGAGCCGCTTCCCCAGGTAGGACCCGGTGAGGCGCTGATCAGAACCCGCGCTTGTGGCATCTGTTCTGGCGATGTCATGGGCTGGTACATGAAGAAGAAAGCCCCTCTCGTCTTTGGCCACGAACCTGCTGGCGAGGTGATTGAAGTCGGACCGGGAGTGACGGACTTCCGCCCTGGCGATCGTGTCTTTGTTCATCACCATGCTCCTTGTTTTACCTGCCGTTCCTGCCGCCGTGGCGAGTTTGTTCAATGTGCGACATGGAGAGCTTCGCGCATCGTTCCCGGAGGTATGGCCGAATACTTCCTCGTCCCCAAAGAGAACTTGTCTGGCGATACACTACGGCTTCCTGACGAGCTTTCTTTTGCGGCTGGCTCTTTAATTGAGCCTACTGCGTGCGTGGTCAAATCGCTGCGGAAGTCAGGACTGCACGCCGAAGAACGAGTCTTTATTATTGGCTTGGGCATCATGGGCCAGTTGCATGTCGCCCTTGCCCGCCATGCCGGAACAGAGAACATCATCGGGACAGATTTTGTTCCCTATCGCCGCGAGAAAGCCCTACAGTTAGGCGCAGATCTCGCTCTTGACCCGACCGCAGGCAAGATCGAAGACCAGCTACGCGACTCTACAAAGGGGGAAATGGCCGAGATAGTTATCGTGGGGCCAGGATCGATCGAAGCGATGGAACTCGGCATCCGTTGCGCCGCTAAGGGAGGCACGGTGGTCTTCTTTACCACCAGTACCCCAGAAGCGACGCTGCCAATCTCCCCGTACCAGCTCTATTTCAATGAAATTAGCCTCACCCCTAGTTACTCTTGTGGCCCGAACGATACGCGCGAGGCGCTCCGTTTCATCCGTGAGGGGATAGTCACTGCGGAAAAGTTCATCACGCATCGTTTTCCCTTCTCTGCCCTTCATGAGGCTTACAGAACCGCAGCCGACGCGCGCGACTCGATCAAAACTGTGGTCGAGTTTCCTTAAGGAAGACAATGGCGACAGCGGAGACGCGAATTGCTCGCTTTCAAGACGGCCATGGCTGGGAAGACGTAGAGCCGGAAGTATATAAATCCGGGCTGGAAGGGAGTGGAGGCTGGAAGGATATTGTTCGCCAGGTATTAATTGGCAAGCGCAATGAAGCAATCGCCTTTCAAGTGCGCTATTTTGAAATTATGCCGGGCGGCTTTTCTAGCCTAGAAAAGCACGGCCATGCACATGTTGTGATTGCGGTCAGAGGCCGTGGTAAAGCAGTGCTCGGCGCGACTGTACATGACATTAAACCGTTCGATACCGTCTACGTCGCCCCGTGGACCCCTCATCAGTTTTTAGCGGCAAAAGACGAAGTCTTTGGCTTCTTTTGTGTTGTTGACACTGAACGAGACCGGCCTCAACCAATCTCTCCTCAGGAAAAAGCGAGCGCCGTCGCGGCTGGCGCTGTGGTTGAATCGTAAGAGAGGGGCGGTTTTCTCGGGAAAAGTCGCCCCTCTCTTCAGCTCGTATTACTTCCGCATGCTCTTCGTCGTCATTGCCTCGATCTTCGCCGCCGCGTCCTCGACCCTCTTCGCCGCCGCTTCAGACCGGCTTGCCGCTGCTTCGGCTCGGCTCGCTGCCGCCTCGGCTCGGCTCGCCGACGTGTTCGCCGATTGCGCCGCTGCCGTCCAGGTATCTCTAATCTCAGGCTGTTTCGCCGCACATCCTGCGCTGACAATCGCTAACAATGCGCCTGCTGCGATTCCAGCTGTCATATTTCTAAAAATCCGCATCCTACTCACCCCTTTCTTCAGTGTTTACTGTATATTGCCACAACTCGCTCATCCACTCAAACTGTGCGAAAGATTCTCTTTGCCAGCCTTGCATTGGACCGCAAGAGAACGATCCCCTCAGAGCACGGAGCTAATCGGGTTTAGTATTCGTCATCAAAATCATCGCCATGACTGTGACCGTGGTCACCTCCCGCTGCTGGCTTCTTTCTCTCCGGCTTGTCGGCAACCGCGGCTTCGGTCGTGATCATGAGACCGGCGACACTGGCGGCATTCTGCAGCGCGAATCGCACGACCTTCGTCGAATCAATGACGCCTGCTCGAAACAGATTTTCAAACTTCTCCGTCGCCGCATTAAACCCGTAGTCGTCTTTTCCTTCTTTCACTTTGCTCATGACGACCGGAGCGTCAAATCCAGCGTTGGTGGCAATCTGGCGCAGCGGCTCTTCGATCGCGCGCCGCACAATCTCTACCCCTTGGGCACGGCCATCGGTGAATTTTAACTGATCGAGCTTCCGTTGCGCCCGGACGAGAGCAACACCACCACCAGGAACAATGCCCTCTTCAGCCGCGGCTCTGGTTGCGTGCATGGCATCATCTACACGCGCCTTGCGCTCTTTCATCTCTATTTCAGTCGCGGCACCAACTTTAATGACGGCAACGCCACCGACAAGTTTAGCGAGCCGCTCTTGCAGCTTTTCTCGATCATAATCAGAAGTCGTTTCTTCTATTTGCGTGCGAATCTGTTGCACCCGGCCTTGAATCGCATCTTTCTTCCCTGCCCCACTCACCAGCGTGGTATTGTCCTTATCAATAATGACCCGCTTGCAGCGCCCAAGGTCACTAATTGCTACATTCTCCAGTTTCATCCCCAGTTCTTCGGCAACGACCCTGCCTCCAGTGAGAATCGCCATGTCTTCCAGCATGGCCTTGCGGCGATCACCAAACCCCGGCGCCTTCACCGCCGCGCAACGCAGAGTCCCCCGCAGCTTGTTGACGACCAAGGTAGCAAGGGCCTCACCTTCTATGTCTTCCGCAACAATGACAATCGGACGCCCGCTCTGCGCGATCTTTTCAAGCAATGGCAAGAGGTCACGCATGCCGGAAATTTTTTTCTCGTGGAAAAGAAGATAGGGATCTTCCAATTCCGTGGTCATCTTTTCTGGCTGGGTGACAAAATAGGGCGAAAGATAGCCGCGATCGAAACGCATACCCTCGACGACGTCGAGGGTGGTTTCCAGCCCCTTGCCTTCTTCAATAGTAATGACGCCCTCTTTGCCGACTTGGTCCATCGCTTCGGCAAGAATTTCCCCGATCGCACTTTCACCGTTTGCGGCGATCGTTCCGACTTGGGCGATTTGTTCTTTGCCTTTGACCGAACGGCTTTGCTCTTTGACACCCTCGATTACTTTCTCAACTGCGGCATCAATACCGCGCTTAATTTCCATGGGATCAAAACCAGCAGCTTGCAGGCGGAGCCCTTCGCGAAGAATCGCGCGGGAGAGGACAGTGGCCGTTGTCGTTCCATCTCCGGCAGTATCAGAGGTTTTGGTCGCCACCTCACGGAGCATCTTGGCGCCCATATTTTCGAATTTGTCATCGAGTTCGATCTCTTTAACTACCGTGACTCCATCCTTGGTGACCACTGGGGCACCAAAACTTTTCTGCAGCAGCACATTGCGGCCACGTGGACCGAGGGTGATTTGCGCTGTATCAGCCAACAGATTAATCCCTTGCAAAATCCCTTCTCGCGCTTTTTCATGTAAATACACGAGCTTCTTCGCCATCCTATACTCTCCTTTCACCTGTCGTGTTCGATTGATACCAGGGGAGAATGCAAGTTATGCATCTTTTCGCAAATTGCAAGGGTCAGTCCGCTCAGGAAATATCTTCGACAAAGGACTGAGGGGAGATCATCTTAAGGGGACCGGAAAATGGCGATCATATCGGCTGGAAAGGTCTGAGGGAACTCCCAGGAACCTTTGCCACCCTGTTTTTCTTCTCTGATACGCTCTTGATGGGCATAGTTGGCAAACCCCCATTCAAGAAAATGCTCTGCTGTGGCAAATCGTACTCTGCTACTCCGCCCCCCTAGCACCACCGCAATGAGACTTAACGATCCGCGTCTTGCAGTGGCAACAAGATTATAACGAGCTCTCGACGTGAAACCCGTTTTCAATCCATTGACTCCTTCGACTCTACCGACAAGGTGGTTCGTATTCGGGAGCATGACGAGACCATCGCGAAATGGCACCTGATCAAGGGAGGTCCACTCAAGCACCCGGCGGTACTTCAGCAAGGCTCGACCAAGAATAGCCAAGTCACGAGCCGACGAGAAATCCCCAGTACTCCCATCAGACAGGGGAAGCCCGTTGACAGTTTGAAACTCTGTCTGGTTCATACCGAGAGTCCTCGCCCGTCTGTTCATCGCCTCTACGCAAGCATCGACCGACCCGCGAATTTGCTCGGCGACTGCGACGGCGGCGTCGTTCGCTGAAGTCACGAGCATAGCTTGGAGAAGTTCCCCCAAAGAAAAAATTTCTCCAGGTTGCAGATCGATAGTTCTCCCTTTCGCTCGACTTGCCCGCCCACTGATAATAACTGGAGTCCGCAGCGAAAGACGTTCTTGCTCGATGTCCTCCATTGCCAAAAGCCCGACCATCATTTTGGTCAGAGAAGCCGCCGGCCATTGCTTATTGATATCTTCAGCAATGAGGATCTGTCCGGTCTCGGCGTCAGCAAGTAGGACTGACTCGAAATCCTTGGTTGGCGCGGGTTCTCTTGGTCTCACCGCCCTGATAGAGGTGACTCGCCGGCGCGTTTGCACTCCTTTATGCCGGGAGAGCTTGATGAGGTTACGATGGCGCTTCGGTCGCTTTACAGAGGCCAGCTTAGGGCTAATCGCTTGATCTATCGTTTTGCGCTTTGCAACCGACTTCTTCTGGTTTTCTTTTTCTTTGTGACCCGTATGCTGAGGCTGTTTTGCTTGGCGGGCTGAGCTTATACTAAAAGGTCCGCTCAACAGACAAGCAACTATCCCTCCGGTTACTACCATTGTCCACCCCATCCACCCCACTTTGCCCCTCCATATTCTTCATCTTTTTCCTTCGACCTCCGAGGTCAGACCTCTACTTTTGTTCAGGAAACAAGAATCACGAACCTACGAAGAGGGGCGTGATGCTATCATACCCCATGAACGAGAATCAACTCTGACCGTGAATACTGCAGGTTCAACCCCGGGTGGAGTTGGCGGAAATTTAAGTGAGGAGGTCGTACAAGGAGAGAAGGTCTTCCCGAATAGAACGTAAGAGCTGAAGCTGCCCTTGATTTTTCAGGGCAGGAAGATCCTCAGTAGTAGCAATGGCAGGAAGTATATCTTTTTCGCTTTCCTTAAGCTTTTTCTTCGCCCCAGCAATAGTGAACCCTTCTTCGTACAAGAGACTTTTTATCTCCAATAAAGTCTCAACATCGCGACGGCGATAAAGACGGTGCCGCGAAGGAGTTTTGCCAGGCTTAAGCACCGAAAACTCAGTCTCCCAATAGCGCAAGACGTACGGCTTTACTCCAACGATCTTGGCAACCTCACCGATCCTAAAGTACAGCTTATTAGGAAGCTCAGCTTGCACCACTCCACCCTCGGTTTAGAATGGATTGATTGCCTTCTTTAGCACTGGACTCGGCTTAAAGGAAAGGACGCGGCGGCCTGAGATGACGATTTCCTCGCCGGTTTGCGGGTTACGCCCTTTGCGGGGTCGTTTAGCATTGATCACGAAGTTGCCGAAGCCAGAGATTTTGACCTTCTCTCCTTGTTCCAGATGCCCTTTGATCATCTCAAAAATCGATTCTACGATATCAGTCGCTTCTTTTTTGGAGAAGCCAACTTTTTCGTAGATCTGTTCCACAATATCCGCCTTTGTCATAGAAGCACCTCCGCTATCTCTCCCCAATTCTGCTGCTTATGTTCGTACCTCGACCCCGAGCGTCCGCACGAGGTGTTCGATAACGTGAGCGTGGGCAGTGTTGACTTCGAGCGCCGTTAGAGTGCGATCAGCAGCCCGATAAGAAATAGAATATGCCAGACTTTGTTTATGCTGAGGTATGGGATCCCCTCGGTACCGGTCGAACAGGCGCATATCCACAATGAGGGGATCATTTAACGCACGCACTGTATCAATGACGGTCTGCACAGGGAGTTCCTCATCAGCTACGATCGCCACATCCCGCACAACTGTAGGGAACCGAGGGAGCGGTTGGTACCGAATATTGGGGCGAGCATAGTGAAGCAGAGTGGTGAAGTCAAGTTCAAAAACCCAAGGGGCTTCAGGTAAATCCAAGCTGGTGCAGTGGTGGGGATGAAGAGCGCCAGCAACTCCCAAAGCGATTCCATCAATTAAGAGCATCGCCGCCTTGCCTGGGTGGAGATAAGCGATGTCAGTAGCTCGCTCCCAGCGGATGAGGTCTTCACCATGCATTTCTTGCCAGATCGCCTCTACAATGCCCTTAAGATCAGCAAAGCCTATTACTTCCCCTTTTCGACCAAGTCCAGCCGGAGGCCAGCTCCCATACAATGCCCCGGCTACGGTTACTTGCTCATGTCTCTGCTGGGGATGATCTAGCGGCCGAAAAAAAACCTTGCCGAGTTCAAAAGTGGTAATCCCAGTCTCTCCCTGACGAAGATTATGTTGTACCGCTCGGATCAGACCACCAAGCAAGCTGAGGCGCATTTCTGCTCCTTCGGCAGAAAGCGGATTCATAATCGCTAGCGGAGACGTTTTCGGCGTAAGGCCAGGAAACCAACTATTGAGCCGGGCGGAGGTAAAACTCAGATTCAACATTTCCGCCAAACCCTGAGCCGCCAGACAGGAACGAACCCGCCGGGTCCACCCACCTTCCTGGTCCAAAGTTTTTTCCCGCATTTCTGTCCGTGGCAGGAGAGTGGGGATCGTCTCATATCCTCTGAGCCGTGCGACCTCTTCGATGAGATCAGCCTCTTGCACAAGGTCAGAGCGATATGAAGGTACGGTAACGTTCCAGGTCCTTCCTCGTCTGCGGTTGACTTTCGCTCCCAGCGTATGCATGCCGTGCTCAATCTCCTGCGGCTCAATCTCCACGCCGAGAAAACTGGTCACGCGTTGCGCACGCAAAGGAATAACCGTCTGCTGCAATGGTCGTGGACAAACATCAATCACGCCACGGCTTACGCGCCCTCCAGTCATTTGCTGCAAAAGTGAGGCAGCTCGATCTAAGGCCAAGACAGCTCCCTGAGGATCAACCCCCCGTTCGAAACGATAGGAGGCTTCGCTACGCAAACCCATCCTTCGTGCCGTACGACGGACCGTTTCAGGAATAAAATAAGCACTCTCCAGCAGCACGGTAGTGGTCTGCTCATGGACTTCAGAGTTGGCGCCCCCCATCACACCGGCGACCGCGACTGCGCGGTCACGATCGCAGATTAACAGGTCGTCTGATACAAGCGCTCGGTCTTTGCCATCAAGCGTCGTGATAGAGGTAATGTCACGTGCGCGCCGCACGATGATTTCCTGCCCGACCAGTGAGGACAGATCAAACGCATGGAGCGGTTGCCCACGTTCGAGCATCACATAATTGGTCACATCCACGATATTGTTGAGCGCCCGAACTCCAGTTGCTTCTAATCGCCATTTCATCCACGTAGGAGATGGGGCGACGCGGAGTCCATTTACCACCCGTGCGGCATAGCGAGGACATAAATCTGCATCAATAATTGAAACCTGAGCTTGAGCAGTAATTGCAATACCACTTTCTCGCGTACGTGGCTTACTCGCATGCAGCGGAACGCCGGTAAGAGCGGCAATTTCCCGAGCGAGTCCCAGCACACTGAGACAGTCACCCCGGTTTGGCGTAATCGCAATATCAAGAATCGTGTCCCGTAGTCCCAAAAGCACAAAGAGCGCTTCGCCCAGTGGGGCCTCCTTTCCAACCAGCAGGAGTCCACTATGGTCGTCCGAAAGTCCAAGCTCTCGCTCCGAACACAATATACCGCAGGAGAGTTGCCCGCGAATTTCGATACGTTCCACTTGTTGCCCATCGGGCAAGATGGTTCCGGCCGGGGCGAAAGCAACTTTGTCACCCGCCTGCATGTTAGTTGCGCCGCAGACGACCGGGACTGCTTCTCCACCAGTAGTGACGTAGCAGATGGTGAGGTGATCAGATTGCGGATGAGGATTCAGGCGGACAATCTGCGCAACTTGAATAGGCTCAGCCCCTTGCTCATGGATTCCCTCCACTTCGAAGCCAGACAGAGCGAGCCGGTCAGCCAAACGATCCAAGGGAAGTTCGATAGCAACAAATTCACGCAACCAGTTGAGAGTAACTTTCATGGAGAATCGTCGTTAGAATTGTCGGAGAAAACGCAGGTCACTTTCGTAGAACAGGCGAATGTCATCGATCCCGTAGCGCAACATGGTAATGCGATCGATTCCCATGCCGAAAGCAAATCCCGAGACGTGTTCCGGATTATAACCGACCGCCCGAAAGACATTGGGGTGAACCATACCCGAGCCCAAGATTTCCAGCCAACCAGAGCCCTTGCATACTGCGCATGCAGTTCCACGCCCCCCACAGATGACACAGCCCATATCAACTTCAGCACTCGGCTCGGTAAAAGGAAAATAGCTTGGTCGAAAGCGAACCGGAGTCTCGGCCCCGAACAGTGCATGGACGAAAGCAGTGAGGACTCCCTTCAAGTGAGCAAAGCAGATATCCGTCCCAACCATGAGCCCTTCGAGCTGGACAAACATAGGCGAGTGCGTCACATCATCATCACAGCGGTAGACCGCACCAGGCACGATAATCTGGAGTGGCGGCTGGCGGCTCTCCATCACCCGGATCTGCACCGGTGACGTATGCGTGCGCAACACCACTTCTGGAGCCAGGAAGAAGGTATCTTGCATTTCCCGCGCAGGGTGATCGGCAGGAATATTTAACGCAGCAAAGTTGTGATAGTCATCTTCGATATCTGGTCCACGGGCGACCTCAAACCCCAGGGCGGTAAAAATTGCGATAGTATCGTCCAACACCTGTAAGAGGGGGTGTAACGATCCACGCGGGCGTCGGGTCCCAGGAATGGTGATATCGATTCGTTCGGCCGCCAGGCTACGCGCTTGCTGTTCTTCCTGCCATCGCGTTCGTAACCCAGCGATGCGTTCTTCGAGGAGGGTTTTAATCTGGTTCGCGGTTTCGCCAATACTTCGTCGTCGCTCAGGCGGCAGTTCGCCGATGCCGCGCAGTACTCCAGTTAATTCTCCTTTGCGGCCAAGAAACCGCACTCGTAGCGCTTCGAGCTCCTCTTCTCCACGGCAGGTATCAAATGCCGCGAGGGCCTCGTCTCGAATCCGTACCAGTTCGGTTTCCATAAAGCGAGCAGCTCACTCTTGAGGCTAAATTTTCGGAAGAGTAAACGAAAAGTGAGGAAAAGGGGCTTGCTCGCGTCGGCTTTCCCTACAAAGCCCCCACAAACGGTGAAGTGTCAACGCTTCTCAGGACTTAGCACTCATTACTTGGCACTATTTTACGCCGCAGCGCGGTGGTGCTTGGCCAGTTCGGCGACGGCGGCAAATGCCTTTAGGTCGTCCACAGCGAGCGCGGCGAGGATCTTCCGGTCAATGATCACCTTCGCTTGATCCAGCCCATGTACCAGCTGATTATAGTTAATCCCATTCAACCGGGCGGCGGCGTTGATCCGCGTGATCCACAGGCGGCGGAACAGCCGTTTTCGCGCCCGTCGAGCGCGGTAGGCATAGACCAAACCGCGCTCGACGGTTTCCCGCGCCTGACGATACTGTCGTCGACGGCCTCCAGTGAAGCCTTTGGCTAATTTCATAATCTTTTTTCGTCGTCGGCGGGCTTTGAAGCCTCGTTTTGCCCGTGGCATGGTGTTTCTCTCCTTACGTCTTCGCTAGAGATACGGGAGTAAGCGTTTAATCGCGCCCGCGTCGGTTGCTGCGACAAGTGTCCTCTGGCGCAGATGTCTTTTCTGCTTCCGCGTCTTGGCCGAAAGCTGATGGCGAAGATAGGCGCGGGCGCGGCGGACTTTCCCCGTCCCTGTCATCTTGAAGCGTTTTGCCGCACCGCGGCGGGTTTTTTGTTTTGGCATTGGTGTTACCTCGGAATGATTAATACTGACATGTTACGTCCTTCTAAACGAGCCTGCCCTTCCATGGCTCCGATATCTTGGACCTTTTCAAAGACTTTCCCTAACATTTCCTTTCCCAGTTCCGGGTGAGTAATTTCTCGGCCACGGAAGAGGACCGAAATCTTCACTCGTTGTTTCTTTTCCAGAAAGCGACGGATGTGGTTCACTTTGAAATCGATATCATGCTCGCTGGTGCGTGATCCCAGTTTCACTTCTTTGACCAACACCTGGGACTGGTGCTTCCGTGATTCTTGAACCTTTTTCTTCTGCAGGTAACGGAACTTCCCGTAGTCCATGATCCGGCAGACCGGGGGTACCGCAGTGGGTGAGACCTCTACCAAGTCAAGTTCTTTCCCCCCAGCCAAGCGTAACGCTTCCCCGAGAGGAAGCACGCCGACTTGTTGCCCGTCGGTGTCGATCACCCGCACTTCACGGGAACGAATCTGCTGATTGATCCGGACTCCTGCTTCCTTGGCTATGGCGCACCTCCTGGGGTAGATTCAGCGGCTAAGCGAGTAATAAATTCCGTTACTGTCAAGGGGGCGATCTTTTCTCCTTTGCGGCCTCGCGGCGCTACGGTGGCCGTACTCACTTCTTTATCGCCAATCACAATCATGTACGGGACCTTCTGGACTTCTGCCTCACGTATTTTGTAGCCAAGCTTCTCGTTGCGCAGATCGAGTTCGGCGCGGAAACCGGCCTGCTGAAACTGATCACAGACCTGACGGGCGTAGGTTTCCTGACTATCAGTGACCGTGAGGATACGTACCTGTACAGGGGCAAGCCACAGAGGGAAGTCCCCGGCACAGTGTTCGATCAGCACTCCAAAGAAACGCTCAATCGATCCTAAGACTGCACGATGAATCATGACCGGCCGAGCTTCGTTTCCTTCGGCCGTGACATAGGTCAGGTCAAACCGCTCGGGCAACATAAAGTCCAGTTGGATGGTCGCGAGTTGCCAGGACCGGCGCAGAGCATCGAAGACGATAATATCGATCTTTGGTCCGTAAAAAGCCCCATCTCCGGCATTAATGCGGTAGGTGACGCCATTTCCTGCGAGCGCGGCAGTGAGCGCTGCCTCTGCGCGATCCCAGGTTGCGTCATCTCCGAGGCGCTTGGGCGGACGAGTGGAGAGATCAAACCGTACGTCTTTAAAGTCGAAGGCACGGTAAACCTCATTGACCATGCGTAGAACACCGCTCACTTCAGACTCAATCTGCTCTGGGGTACAAAAGATATGCGCATCATCCTGAGCAAAAGACCGAACTCGAGTGAGGCCAGAAAGCACTCCGGAGCGTTCGAAACGGTGTAACCGGGCAAAATCGGCATAGCGTAGCGGCAGGTCACGATAAGAATGTTTCTTTGCCGCATACAAGAGAATATGGCCCGGACAGTTCATCGGCTTGACACCAAAATCCCGGCCCTCGATCTCGGTGAAGAAGATATTCTCCTTATAGTTCTCCATATGCCCGGAACGGTGCCAGAGTTCGACGTCAAAGATTTGCGGCGTCACCACTTCGTGATAACCGTAGCGCTGATACAGGCGGCGAATGTAGGCGATGAGTTCATTATAGATAAACGCGCCTTTAGGGTGAAAAAACGGACTTCCAGGCGCAACTGGATGAAAACTGAACAGGTCCAATTCCTTCCCTAAGCGACGATGATCACGACGCTTGGCCTCTTCGAGAAGAGCAAGGTGCTGACGCAGTTCTTTCTCACTGGCGAACGCAGTACCGTAGATGCGTTGCAACATCTCGTTACGTTCATCGCCGCGCCAATAGGCACCGGCTACTCCGGTGAGCTTGAACGCCGGAATATTGCCAGTAGCAGGCACATGCGGACCACGACAGAGATCGATGAACTCCCCCTGGCGATACAGCGAAATCTTTTCGCCAGCGGGTATCCCCGCAATAATCTCCGCTTTGTAATGCTCACCCATCGAACGAAAGAGCTGGACAGCCGCGTCGCGCGGGATCTCTTCACGAGTAACTGTAAAGTTCTCGGCGACAATTTTTTTCATTTCCGTTTCGATTCGTTCCAGATCTTCGGGGGTAAAAGTGCGGCCGTGCTTGAAATCGTAATAGAAGCCGCTTTCGATCACTGGCCCAATAGTAATTTGCACCTCAGGGAAGAGGCGTTTAACCGCCTGCGCCATGAGGTGTGCACTGGAGTGACGAATGACATCCAGACCTTCGGGCGATGCCGGCATCACTGGCTCAACCTCACAATCGGTCACCAGCGAAAAGGCTAAATCGACGACTTTACCGTTCACCTTCGCGGCAATCGCTTGTTTCTGAGAAGGCGGGAGGGCCTCCCGCGCACTAGTACCCATAGGAAAAGATCGCCGTTCTCCACCAGGAAGGGTAATGGTGATGGTCTGGACGTTTGCACTCATATGCACAAGGAGGGAGGCATTCTTACTGCGAAGGGCCTGCTCCCTCCTGTAGTTGCGGGAGGAACCTCGTCCGCTATAGCCTTCGTGAACGCACGGGTCGCCCTCATTGCCCAAATAGGCACGAGCGGGATTGAACCGCTGACCCCTTCCGTGTCAAGGAAGTGCTCTCCCACTGAGCTACGCGCCTGTAAATTTTTGCGAAGTAACGCGAACCTCTTCCCTCACAGGTTCGCTGTTCAGAGCAAGGCATGGTCACGATACCCTACGACTCCCGGACAACCTGAACAGTAATGTTCCCGTGGACCTCACTATTCAGATGAACCGGCACCGTATGCGTGCCAAGTTGCTTGATTGGCTCTGTTAACATAATTTTTCGCCGATCGATCGAGATCCCTTGAGCGGAGAGCGCCCGCTCAATGTCGATATTTGTCACCGATCCAAACAACCGATCTTCCTCTCCAGCCCTGGCAGAGATAGTCAGTGTGACTGCCGAAATTCGGTCACCGAGGCTTTGTGCTTGGCGTCGGTCACGTTCTTTTTTCGCCGCAGTTAAGCGCTTCTGATGCTCAAGCACATGGAGATTCCGCCGACTCGCTGCGACAGCAAGCCCACGGGGAATCAGATAGTTTCGTCCATATCCGTTGCGAACTTTGACAGTATCTCCGATACTGCCAAGGTTCGGAACATCTTCTTGCAGGATGATTTCCATAACGGCCTCTATTTTTACGGCAGCAGATAAGAAAACACAAGCGCAACTCCGGGAAAAACGGAAAACGCCAGAAGGACTTCGCCTACTTTTCTGCTGACGTTTTGCCTTCGACGTATTGTACAGCTAGACTCTGGTCGCGGCGTAGGGCACCAAGGCGATCGCCCGGGCTCGCTTAATGGATTTGGTCAACTTTCGCTGATGCCAGGCGCAGGTGCCGGTGATACGACTGGGAATGATCTTGCCCCGCTCGGAAACAAAGTCTTCTAGGGTACGGATTTCTTTGTAATCGATGACCGCTCCCCGATCAGCACAGAACCGACAGACCTTACGCCGCAGTCGGCGGCGAGCTGGGAATTTATCGTCGTTAACAGGGGCTCGTCTTTGTGTGTTTCTTTCTCCTGGTCTTGCCATACAGTATCCCTAGCGACATTTCGCTATAACATCGAGGATCGGTTGAAGGTTTATTTAATGATAACAATAATTTATCTATTGTTCGGCAGAACTACTTTCGGTACCAGTATTGGTAACGGGCGGTGAAGATGGCTGGGGGGTTTGAGCTGGAACCGGAATTTTGCGAACGGTAGACAAAAAGCGCAGGACATTTTCGTTGATACGCAGATTGCGTTCGAGCTCCTTTACGGCTGGAGCCGGAGCATCATACTCAAGGTGTACGTAATAGCCACGTCGCTGCTTACGAATGTAATGGGAAAGATCACGTATGCCCCATTCTTCCATCCGCACCGTAGTACCATTTGCTCCTTCAACGATCTTTTGCATCCAAGCAGTCATTTCCTTCACCCGGGCTTCGGGTAGCTCGGGGCTGAGGATACAAAGGGTTTCATAACTCGGCATGCAATCCTCCCGGAGACAGTAGAAATTTTCTCCGCCATCTCGAAAAACTGAAATTCACAACCGAAGCCTACGGCGCTTATGCATCCCTCTGGTCAGACATAGCGCTCTGATCTGCGACATGGAATAGCGCCATTGCTTTCTCAATGCCTTCGATCAGCAAGACCTCAACCGCCTCTACGGCTTGATCCACCGCCGCGAGGATAAACGCTTCTTCCTGGAGAGTAAAGGGCTTCACGACAAAGTCAGCGGGGTCTTGCTTTCCAGAGGGGCGCCCAATGCCGAGCTTTATCCGAACAAAATCCTTACCCAAGACCTCTATGAGCGAGGCAACTCCACGGTTACCTCCAGCCCCTCCACCTCCGCGTTTGATCCGGAGGCGACCAAGCGGAAGGTCTAAATCGTCGTGGATAACGACAAAGTCCGATGACGCCAGGTGATAAAAATCTCGTATCTTTCCTGCCGCCGCACCACTGCGATTCATGTAAGTCTGGGACTGGACGAGAAGGATCTTCTCATTCTTCCAGATGCCATCTCCAACAATGGAGAGAAATGCGCGGCGCGAGAGGCGAATACCCCAACGTTCGGCGAGCTTATGAACCACCCGGAAGCCGACATTGTGACGCGTTCGCTGATATTCCAGGCCTGGATTCCCGAGACCAATGATGACGCGCACGGCAAGATCTCATCAGCAGTGAAGGAAGAACAGCTCTCCCGTTGCGAATTCCTCTCCTCGGTTGTATCGACTCAGTGGCGCTATTTCTTCTCCGTCTTTGGAGCCGCGCCTGCAGCCGGGGCGGCACTCTCCGTCGTAGCTGTAGCTGCCTCTTCAGCCGGAGCGCCCTCAATCCCTTCCGCAACCGGTTTCGTTTCAACGGCAACCGGCGGGGCCACAGTCACCACGGCGTCATTTGTGTCATAAACCGCCTGAGCTCCGGCAGGAAGGGTAAGATCGGCAACATGGATCACATCATGAATCTCTAGTCCAGAGACATCGACTTCAATAAATTCAGGAATCTCCCGGGGAAGGCATTCTACCGTGATATCCCGACGTAAAGGCTGCAGGCTCCCCCCGGCCGTCACCCCTTGCGCTTTGCCCACAAAACGCAGAGGCACGGTCACTTCGATCGACTTATTGACATCGACCTCATAAAAATCGATATGGAGAGGCGCGCTCGTCACAGGATGGCGCTGCACTTCTTTCAAGAGGGCCATTTTCTCATTGATCTCTGGCTGAGGAGAAAGGAGCTGGATGAGATGCGATCCCTCAAGACCAGCCAGCTTGAAAAGAAATTCTCGGGCGTCGACACACACCAGCGCAGCCGCTTTTCCTGGACCGTAGAAGACTGCCGGCACTTTACCGCCGCGCCGCATTCTGCCAGCTTCGCCTTTCCCCACGCTCTGCCGAGGTTCGACGTTTAACAATACTGTTTCCATAGCATCCTCTAGACAAACAACGAACTGATCGATTCTTCATTATGGATACGTCGAATCGCCTCGCCCATGAGCGGAGCGATCGAGAGCACACGGATTTTATCCATCCCCTGCGCCTCGGGTCGTAAAGGAATTGAGTTTGTCACTACCATTTCTTCTAATACCGATCCGCGGATCCGCTCAATCGCCGGGCCGGACAGCACGGCATGAGTACAACAGGCAAACACCGCCTGCGCCCCAGCCTCATGCAGTGCCGCTGCTGCCGTAGTCAATGTCCCTGCGGTATCAACCATGTCATCGACCAAGATCGCCACTCTCCCTTCGACCTCGCCGATGATGTTCATTTCGGCGACCTCAAGATTTGCTTTTCCCGAGGTTTTTATTTCCCCTTCGCGCGTCCTGCGTTTATCGATGATCGCTAATGCTGACCCTAAACGTTTGGCAAACGCGCGAGCACGTTCGACTCCACCAGCGTCAGGAGAGACGACCGTGATTGGCTCTCGTCCGATGCGCGAACGCAAATAGGGCAGCAGCACTGGGGTCGAAAACAGGTTATCCACCGGAATGTTAAAAAACCCCTGAATCTGCCCGGCGTGGAGTTCCGCGGTAAGCACCCGTGAGGCCCCGGCAGTAGTCACTAAGTCAGCGAGCAACTTGGCGCTGATCGGCACACGAGGCGCAACCTTACGATCCTGACGCGCATAGCCGTAATAGGGGATAACCGCAGTAATACGATTGGCTGATGCTCGTTTAAAAGCATCAAGCATTAAGAGGAGTTCCATGAGGTTATCGTTACCAGGAGTGCAGATCGACTGGATCACAAACACATCCCCACCCCGCACGTTCTCAGTAATCTCGACCGCGATCTCACCATCGCTAAACGTGCGAATATCAGCGGCTCCCAGAGAGACCGGAATATAGTTGCAGATCTCCAGGGCCAGCGGACGGTTGGAGTTGCCGGCAAAGATCTTCAGTGCGTCGCGCATAGAACCATCCTTACCTCTTAGAGCTTCTTTCAAATGGAGAGCTGGGGAGGCAGGATTCGAACCTGCGAATGCTGGGGCCAAAACCCAGTGCCTTGCCAGCTTGGCGACTCCCCATCATGTTTTTCCCTGCCAATAGTGATCTTTCCTCAAGCTAGCTTTTCGCTTTGACTAATACGGTTGCCTTCCCCAACAAAACACGGCGTTCCACAAACTCTGACTTCTCTCCTGCTTGCTCCAGAGTCGACGATGAGCGTAGATTTCTTCTGATGAATCAGATGGTTACAGAGAGGCTGTGATTTGTTAGCCCAGATTTTTTATCAGCTTTGTTCCCGGAAGTCTACCACAATCTAAGGCTATTGCCATCTTCCGCCAAACAAAAAAGAGTAGGGCGACGCGTCCGTCCGCGTTCATGAGAAAGAGAGAAACGTCAAAAACAGCCTGCCTCATCGTTACTCACCATGAACGACCTGAGGCGCTTCATGCAAGAATTCGACGATAAACGTTTTCCCTTTTTCCTTCAGTATCTGCGCGGCTTGTTCGGCAGATGTGTGAGTGGGAAAAATACCAAACACCGCCGAACCACTTCCAGACATCAGGGCTCCTTCAGCTCCTAAGCGTAGGAGCTGATCCTTGATCTGCCCGATCAGTGGATAAGCTGGCAGGACGGCTCGTTCCAGATCGTTAACTAAACTGGTAGGAGACCAGTCTTGATCGGGAAAATTCCCCGATGATTCAGGCGGTATCTCAAAGGCCGGGAGATCATCGAAACGGCGGTAGGCCCAGGGGGTAGACACACTGAAAGGCGGCACGACGATAACTAGCCACCGCGAAGGCAGTGATGACACGGGATCAATAATCTCGCCGATTCCCGTGACCCGAGCTGGACGGCAGGCAATAAAGAAGGGAACATCTGCTCCGAGGCGAACGGCAAGGGTACAAAGCTGAGTCTCAGAGAATCCCAGAGAGAGAAGCAGATTAACGCTTTTCAGCACTGCCGCAGCGTCGCTGCTCCCGCCACCAAGGCCGGCACCAGCGGGGATGCCTTTGCGTAGATCAATCGACACCCGCGTGTGGACTCCCGCTTCTTTGCATAACAGGGCGGCAGCTTTATACGCGAGGTTCGTTTCATCACTCGGTAGGGTTGGATCGTCACAGGTCACGAGAATTCTCGCTTGCCCGTACTTTTCTTTCTTCTCTCCACTCCCTGTCTCTATCTCTGTCTGTATCAAGATCTCATCATACAGACTTACTGGCACCATGAGTGAGTCGAGGAGGTGATAACCGTCAGATCGTCGTCCAACAATCCGCAGGAAGAGATTAACCTTTGCCGGGGCCAACACACGCATACGGTACTCTTTCGTTCCACAGCCGTTGCAGCCAGAGACGCCCTATGTAACAACAACAGCATGAATGAATTTCTGCGGGTTGCACAAGAGGCTGCCTACCAGGCAGGCGCGCTGCTGAAAGATAACTGGCTAAAGGCAAAAATCATTGAGGTCAAGACGGATATTGTCGATCTGGTTACGAACGTTGATAAAGCTGCTGATACGTTGATCACTCAGCTCCTTCGTACTCGCTTTCCGACCCATCAGATTATCGCCGAAGAGTCAGCGGTATCCGGCCAAGAGAGTGCGTATCGCTGGTATATTGATCCACTCGACGGGACCACTAACTTTGCCCACAGCTTTCCCCATTTTGCCGTCTCCATCGCCCTCGCTCACGAGTCACAAATGATCGTCGGCGTTGTGTACGATCCGCTGCGCAATGAACTCTTTTGTGCCACCCAAGGGAATGGCGCTACGCTCAACGGTCGTCCGATTCACGTTTCGCCAGCTCCAACACTTGATCAGTCCCTGGTTTTGACCGGCTTTCCCTACGATCGCCGTAAGCGCAGCGAGTTCTACCTGCGTTTTTATCAGGCATTCATGGTGCGCACTCAAGGGGTACGACGTTGTGGCTCTGCCGCCTTGGATCTCTGTTACGTCGCCTGCGGCCGAGCCGATGCTTTTTGGGAGTGGCGCTTGCATCCCTGGGATACCGCAGCAGGATCACTGATTGTTGAAGAGGCTGGAGGAAAGATGAGCAATTTCTCCGGCGATGGATTTACTATTACCGGCGAGCAAACTCTCGCCTCAAACGGTCTCCTACACCGGGAAATGGTAGCGGTGCTCCAGCAGGTTCTCAGCGAAGAAGAGGTAAGAAAACACCGCATTCACCCTTCGACAAGCTCAGGATGAACGGTGAAAAGCATCCCGTAATCGGAAAACCGTTCGTGCTGAGCCTGTCGAAGCACGCGCTTTCCCCTCATAGCAATAATGAGCAATAGAGGGTTTTAAGTCTTTTGTCTCCAAGCTGAGCGCTGAAAGCTGGTTGCTGATTGCTTTTATTAAATGCCAAAAAACTTCTGCGCATTCTCCCCCAAGATCTTGTTCACCGTTGTCGTTGGCAAGCCGGAAAGAAGTTCACGGGCTTTCTTCATGGGAGCGACGAAGCCTTCAGCGTGGGGATAGTCCGAGCCTACGAAGAAGCGCTCATCACCGGCAAATTGGACGACCAGCGGAAACATTTTCTCTTCGGGGTCACCGTTGATCCAAATATTGCGGGCAAAATACTCACTAGCAGGGCGTTTCATTTGTGAGGTATGCCCCATGTATTTATAGCGATAGTTGAGCCGCTCAAGCCATTCTCCTACCCATCCGGCCATCGCTTCGATGGTCGCCACTCGGAGTTTGGGAAAACGCTCGAAGACGCCATCATAGACCATAGTCGTGAGCGCCATGCGCGGATCTTGAATCACGTTCATGGTTACAAACATGAACCCTGGATCACGATCTTGATACCACGCACTTCCGGTATAGTGCTTGTGCCCAACCAGATGGATGCCAATACTCAGGTCCAGATCCTGCGCCGCCGCCCATACCGGATCGAAATCAGGATGTCCGAAACTTCGCCCGTTGATGGGCATAGCGGCGACAAAGATAGTGCGGCAGCCGAGCTTCGCTACCCGTTGCAGTTCGCGCACGGCCAGTTGGGGATCACGCAGAGAAATATGCGCCGCTGGGAACAGCCGAGCTTTTTGCCCAGCGCACAGTGCAAACGCCCAGGTGTTGTAGGCCCGGCACAAGGCATCAGCAACCTGAGGATCGTCAACCCCGCCCTCCCATAACAAGCCGAGCGTCGGATAGATGATCTGACAGTCGATACCTTCTTGATCCAGAAAGCGCGCCCGCTTATCCATATCTTGCCAGTCGGGGCTAGAAGACAGATAGCGATCGAAATCGCTGAGGTCATGGCCGGTCTCTTTTTGCCCGTAGCCGACGACGGCGGCAAGGAGTTCTTCGACATTGAGAATACGAAGCGGTCGCCCTTCAACCATTAATCCTAGTTCGCCAGTGGTAGGATCCTTTACCACGCGCATGGCTTGCTCGCGGTACCGGGAGTCGATAAAGCGCTCGAACAAATCGAGCGGTTCCATGAAGTGACTGTCGCCATCGATAATTTTCATAGGAAGCCCTCCTAAGAAGTTAATGGATGATTTAAGCTGTTCGACTATCTACTTCAACCCGCACCTGCGTAAGTGACGTCATACTTTATAGGCAAGAGACCCTCAGGGTGCGCTGGTCAATTTTAATGCCCATCTTTACCGTAGCTCTGCCAAGAATGCTTTTGCTTCCTGCAGATCCACCGTATCAAACCCCTCGGTAAACCAGTTGTAGATTTCCGCCAGCCTCCGCCGGGCTTCTTCTTTCTTCCCTTGTTGCTGCCACAATCGGCTCAGGCTCATCACCGCTCGTAGTTCCAGCGATTTCGCTTGCTGGTGGCGAGCAATCTCGATGGCCCTCAGAAAGCACTCCTCTGCCTCCCGCTCCATCTCCGCCTGGGTGTTAGGTGTTAGGGGCTGAGGGCTGGGGGCTTCGAACTCCGAACCTTGAACTCCGAACTTTTGCAGCGTCAGCGTTCCCTTGAGTCGATGCACTTCAGCCTCTAAGCGGCGTTCTCCCGTTCTGTTTATCACAGCCAGTGCCTCGGTCAGGAGGCTCAGTGCGTGTTCTCGCTGTCCCACCTTACCGTACACTTCGGCTTGCAGAACGAGGAAATACGGCTGTGCAAGCGCCGCCCTGGCGGCTCCTCTGGTGGCCAAGCCCTGGTGCATTTGTGCTAATCCTTCCTCTACCTGGCCTTGTTCCGCCAATGCCCAGCCGCGTCTGATAGTCCCGGCGGCGATTAAGGGCGTAAACTCCTGTTCACGCGCGAGCGCTATCCCTGCCTCTGCCCGTTGTTGAGCCGCCCATCCCTCGCGGCGGAGTTGATGGAGCCCGGCGGCGAAGACGAGAGCGTATCCCACACTAAAGAGATCAGACAACGCCTCAGCCAAGGCCAGCGCGGCCTGGCTCCTCTCCAGAGCTTGGGCCGGATAACCGAGAAACCACAACACCCGAGCAGCGTCGCAGAGGCACGACACACCAGGGTCGGCTCCCCCGTGGAGAAAGGCAAGGGAGTGGTGCTGTCGTGAGTCGTAGATGGTACCTCCCCGCTCCAGATGGACTCGCGCAAGCGAGAACTCTCCCTGCCACAACAAGGTGCTTCCCAACGCTCTGTGAGCTTCTAATAAGAAAGCGGTGTCTTGGGTGCGCTCAGCCATACTCAGTAACTGCTCCCCGAGTTCGCGCGCGGTCGGCAATTCTGCCCGCACGTGATGCAATACCCACAGGCCCCGGAGCACCGCAAAGAGCTGAGAGGTTTCTTCCGGCCGGCAGAGGGCACGTGCACGGGTGTAGGCGCGCTCCACTTCGGGCGCCGCCGGACCCTTAATGGCTTGCAGAGCCGCGGCCAGTGCGATTTGCAGGGTCAGCTCTTGATGAGCACGCTCAGCAGTGTCGGGCAAGGCTTTTAGCAGCTCCAAGGCGGTCGTGAAGTGGTTAACCGCTTCAGTATGGGCTGACCGTTGCGCAGATTGCTGCCCGGCTAGTTGGAGATATTCTATGCCTTTTTGCGTGTTGTCGCTGCGACTGTAGTGTTGTGCGAGTTCACTGTAATAATCCTCCAACCGAGAGGAAGATAACATTTCAATGGCTTGGGCTACGCGTTCGTGCAACACCTTGCGGTGTTCCAGCAAGAGGGAGTTGTACGCTACCTCCTGCGTCAGTGCGTGCTTGAAGGTGTATTCGACTTCCGGAAATGCTGGCTGCTCGTAGATAAACTCTGCCGACCGCAGAGAGGCTAAGGACGACTGCAGTTCCGGTTCAGATTTGTTCACTACTTGTTTTACCAAATTGAAAGAGAATTCCTTGCCAATCACGGCTAACGTCTGGAGAAGATTTTTCTCCTCGAGCGAAAGACGGTCGAGGCGCGCGGCGAGAATGCCCTGCACGGTGGGCGGGAGATTCAGCGACTGGGCGGACACGAGACGTGGCATCTCTCTACTATCACTCACTTGTGAGGTTCTCTGGTCCAATAACGACTGGACGATCTCCTCCATGAAGAAGGGATTCCCCTCAGTCTTCTCTAAGATAAACTGCAGGAGAGGCGCGGTACGCTGCGCCTCTCCTTTTTCTTCCAGCAGCATTGCGAGCAGTTCCTGAGCCTCTTCTCTCCCTAACGGATCCAGCCGTAACTGGGTGTAATAGGTCTTCGCGCCCCAGCCATGCCGATACTCCGGACGGTAGTTGACTAACAGCAGTATCCGCGTCGTCGCCAGGCTCTCACTCAGCGCATCGAGAAATGCTTCAGTCTCCGCATCTACCCAATGGAGGTCTTCAAAGATCAAGAGCACCGGCTGCTTAAGGCTCTCGCGCACCAGCAACCGCTTCAGCGCATCAAACGTGCGCTGGCGGCGAATCCGCGGGTCTAGCCGTTGGAGTGGGGAAACCGGCTCGGGAATTCCCAGTAAGGCAGACACGTACGGTAAAATATCTTCCAGGTTGCGATCGAGCGTCAGCACTCTGCCAGCGATTTTCTCCCGCCGCGTCTGCTCATCGTCTTGGACGGTGATGTGAAAATAATCTTTGAGCAGTTCGATCAACGGCAGATACGGATACGCCTTGCCATGCGAAACCGAAAAGGTCTCTAGAATCAGGCACCCTTTCTGGGCAGAGCGTTTGAACTCGTGGAAGAGACGCGACTTCCCTACCCCCGGTTCGCCTAACACACTCACAATCTGTCCAGAGCGCGCTTTCACCCGTTCGAGGGTACGTTGCATCTGTCCGAGTTCGGCCTGCCGGCCGACAAAGCGGATTAAGCCACGCCGTGCGGCGACTTGTAGGCGAGTGCGTAATGGGCCAATCCCGCGCACGGTATAGATGTCGAGGGGGTCACTGACGCCTTTGATGTGAACCGCGCCGTGCGATTCAAACTCGAAGTAGCCCTCAGCCAGACGGTGGGTGTGCTCGCTGACCACAATCGAGCCTGGCGTGGCGAGACTTTCCATCCGGGCGGCGAGGTTAATCGAGTGGCCGACCGGCACGTAGTCGGTGTGGAGATCGTCTTTACGAATCGAGCGCACCACTACCTCGCCGGTATTCACTCCGACGCGAATTTGTACGTTGATCCCTTTCTCACGTCGCAGGGTCTCGGCATACTGTTTCCCTTGCTCTTGCATCAGCAGGGCCGCCGAGAGCGCCCGTTGTGGATGATCCTCGTGGGCAATCGGTGCACCAAAAAGAGCAAAGATCCCGTCGCCTAACGATTGCGCCACGTACCCCTCGTAGCGATGCACCGCGTCCATCATTAATTTCAGCAGCGGGTCAATAATCGCTCGCGCATCTTCGGGGTCGAGGTCTTCAATCAGAGCGGTCGAACCTTTGAGATCGGCAAAGAGTGCGGTGATGGTCTTGCGCTCACCGCTGGTAGAGCCGCGCGCTTCCATCGCCGCTTGTTCAGCGAGAATGCGTTCGGCGAGATGCTTGGGCGTATAGTTTACCGGGGGTCGAGAGTCCGGAGTCCAGGGTCCGGAGTCCGAAGTCCGCGGCGCGGGGAGATGGGAGGAACTGGCAACTGACACCTGCTGGGAGAGCGGAGTTGCACATTCGTTACAAAACTTCGCGCCCGGTCTATTTGCCGTTCCGCACGACGGACAGAGCAACGGTAGTGGAGTCGCGCACTCGTTGCAAAACTTCGCGTCTTCGCGGTTGTCATTCCCACAATTCGGACAGCGCACGGTCGATGCCTTTTTTTCTCCTCCCCCCGCCTGAGGAGGGAGGATTTGTCAGGACGGTAAAGACCTACCACTTTCCGCCACCCTTTCTCAATGGCTCGGATATGGAGGAGGTTTTGGCGTCACGAGAAAGAGCAGAAGCGCCGTTGCACTAGTCGCGACGGCACAGGTAAACGCAAACTGGTAACTCCCCGTTGCATCACGTAGATACCCGGCAATCATCGGTCCCCAGGCCCCGAGGATGCCGGAACTGGCGAAGAGAAAGCCGCTGATGGAACCGGCATGGCGGCGGCCAAAAAAATCGCCCACTAGTGCGGAGAAGAGGGTCGCCATACTGCCGTAGAAAAACCCAAACGCCGCCGCCCCCGCGTAGAGTACAGTCAAGCTCCGTGCTGCTAAGAACAGCAGAAAGGCGACAACCTGCATTACGAGGCTGAGGATCAGTCCCCGTTTGCGTCCGATGCGGTCGGACAACGGGCCTAACAACATGCTCCCGATAAAGGCACAGAGGCCCATGATACTCACTGCCAGCGCCCCCTGCGCCGGAGAAAATCCCAGGTCCCGAGCAAATGACACTACATGGACAAAAGGGACCGGCACGGTCATCAACATGACCACAAACACGACAGCGAGCAACCAGAAAGAAGGGAGCGACCAGGCCTCTTGCAGTGACCAACCAGTTAAGGGAGCGACGCTCGTCGGAGGTTGGGAAAGACTTGCTGAGGCTGCTTGCGCCGAGGCGATAGGAGTGACGGGAGGAGGATCGCCGTCGGGCGCTAGTCCCAAGAGTTCCGGGCTGCGCACCATGAAGCGGGCGACGACATTGAGGATGACCAGGATAACAATTCCACAAGAGAGATACACCGGACGCCAGCCATAGTGAGCGATGAGCGCAGCCATCAGCGGCGGACAGGCAAGAATTCCGCAACTGCTCCCACTCGATGCCAGCCCCAGCGCCAATCCTCGTTTCCGTTGAAACCACTTGACGACTGTCGTGTTACAGGGGATGAACGCCGTGCTCATCCCCAGTGCAGCAATGAGGCCGTAGAACAGGTACATGTGCCATCGTACCGACATCATGCTGGTGGCAATGATTCCGCAGCCGAGCAGCAATCCCCCCACCGCGATAACGACGTTCGGTCCCTTGGTATCGGTAAATCGCCCGCTGAGCCAACTGCACCCGCTATACACCATGGTATAGAGCGAAAAGGCCCCGGCGATATCGGCCCGTTTCCAACCCAACTCATCGAGCATGGCCGGGAGGAAGACGCCAAACGAATACTGCACCCCATAGGTAAGAAACAGGACGGAAAAAGCACACGCGGTGACGACCCAACCATAGAAAAGGGTGCATGGGGGAGCCATAGTCTCTTCGAGAAAGTCGGAGGGGCGTATGGCTATACGCCCCTCCACCACATCTCTGCTCCAGTCTTCTCTCGCAAGAAGAGAAGGAATGTCACGTTCGCCTCAACTTGGCTGCAGCACCATCTGCGGGCCGACCGCGGGCTCTGGCTTCTTTGCCGGCAGCGTCAGTGCCAGAACGACGGGGACGAGGCCCATCGCCGTACTGGTGAAAAACGGAACGGCATAGCTGCCGAACAGATTGTACATGACACCACCCATCAGCCCGCCTGACCCCATCCCGACTGCGGCAACCATAAAGAACACGCCGAGGATCGATCCAATCGAGCGGATGCCAAAATACTCACGAAACAGCATGGCATACACCGGCATCGGCCCACCGAATCCGAAGCCAAACAGCACCGCCCAGACAAAAAAGGAAGCAACACTATGGGCGTACACGAAGAACGGAATCATCGCCGCTTGCAAAAACAGAAACAGCGCGATCGCCCACTTGCCGCCAATCCGGTCAGCAAGCAGACCGTTGGCAATTTTCCCGACCATACCGGAAATCGCCATCACCGCCGCAACCCGAGAAGCAGTGGTTCCGGACAAACCCATATCGGTCATGTGATTAAAGCCGTGTAAGAGGATGCACGAGTGGCACACACAACAACCCACGGCCATAGCATTCAGCGTCCAAAACGCTCGAGTGCGCATCGCTTCACCAAGGGTGAGGGAGACTTGCGGTGCGGCCTGTTGTCCGGGGTTCTCTGTCGTTCCTCTTTGCGAAGAAACCGCTTCGTTCTCTCGATAGTCTCGCATGAGTAATGCCATCGGGATGATGAGCAGAGATCCCACCCCAAGCCAGAGGTACGCCCCCCGCCAACTGTACTGAGAGAGTAAAAAGACCGAGAGTGGGGCAAAAATCGCGGGCCCAACATTCTGTGACTGGGCTAACGCCAGTGCCAATCCTTGATTGCGGATGAACCACTTGGTGATCAAAGCGGTGAGCGGCACCGCGGCGGCAGATCGACCAAATGCCATGATCACCCCAAAACAGAGGTAGAGCTGCCACAGAGTTTGTACCTGACTCATCAGGAGGGTTCCGATAATAAACAGTATGCCGCCAATGATTAGTAATCGCCGGGAACCAAAACGATCACTGAGAGTGCCGCAAATCAAGTTGCCGACCCCGAAACTGATCCAGTTGATCATTGAAGCCACCGAGATCGTACCGCGGTCCCAGTGGAACTGCTGGGAAATCGGCTTAAACATCACGCCAAAGGCATCGACTATGCCAAACATGATAAGGCTCAAAATGAGCCCGGCAAAAACGATGACCCATCCGTAAAAGAACCGGCCTTGCTGCCCCATTCTCCCTCCCTGGTGCGAGTCTGTGATGCGAAGGTGTACGAATGCATAGTAGATACTGTGGGCGGACTAGCGTCAAGGGAAAAACAGGGAAACAATAAAAAATCAGACGTGCAGGTTAGCGCACTTTACGATACGACTATTTCATACGGATTCCTTACGGGCGTTCTCCATGACTCCGAAGCCCGTTCATGTTTCGACGCGGCTCAACACAAACGGGGATGCTGATACGCGTGCCTTCTTTACCCTTCACCCTGAGCTTGTCGAAGGGCTCGAGGTGACAAGAGTGACAGGGCGCTCTCTGCGATTGACCGATCCTTCGTAGTCTGACTCAGATCTCTCTCCCCAGCTTCTCCCCTTCGTAGATAACCGCTTCCAGCTTGCGGGGAGCAACGGCGTCACCGATACGGTGCACGGCACTGGAGTTGAGGCGAAGTTGGTTAAATAACGCGTCGTTCGGGCTCCGCATCATCGCCACAACTACGGTATCAGCACGAACAGTACGCCGCTCGCTGCCCCAGATGTCATAAATCTCCACTTTACTGCCGTCGATCGTTTCGACAAACTGCTGCGCGGAGAGCCTGACCCCTGCGGCTTTCAGACGCGGAAAAAGATGGGGCATCTCCAGAGTTTTAAGAGTATCCTCTCCCACGAACAGGTGCGGGGTAATAACTTCGACAGTTACTCCCGCTTTTGCCAGGACCTCGGCAAGACCCAGCGGCAAATACCCGTCAGTCTCGTCAATAATGAGCACTTTTTTCCCCAAAGAGGTTGGATTGGCCAACACCTGTTTTGTCGCAGTAGCCACGTCGAGAGCGCGAGCGCGATTGAGTCCTGGTATCACTTCCCGTTCGGGACGATAGGGGCTGTAGCCCGTGCAGTCATAGGTAGAACCAGTAGCGCAGACGATGATCTCGGGGTTTTCCTCATCCAGCAGTTCTTTCGTTCCCTCAATTCCCAGCCGCACTTCCACTCCGGTCTTCATCAACGGACGCACGAGGTTATCGATAGCGCCCTGCCAACCCTCACGCGTCGGTAACTGTTTAAGCAAGTTCAGGTGCCCGCCGAGCGTTTGCTCACGTTCGTAGAGGATGACTTTATGCCCGCGTCTCGCCGCCACCGCCGCGAATTTCATCCCCGCAGGGCCACCGCCAATCACCGCGATTTTTTTCGCCGCATCGTGGCTGACTTTTTTCAGCGCTCCTTCTCCCCACTGTTGCTCGCGTCCGGTGACCGGATTCATCACACAGGCAACCTCGACGTTGTCGATCAAGCGGCTGACACACACATTGGCGCCCACACAACGGATAATCTCGTCCTCGCGCCCCTCGCGCGATTTATGAACGATAAAGGGATCGGCGATATGCGCGCGCGTCATCGCCACCATGTCCGCCGCGCCATCGGCAAGAATTTGCTCGGCCATATGGACATCAACGATGCGGCCGACAACAAATACCTTAGCGCGGTCACCAATGATCTCCTTCGCCCGCCGCGCAAAGGGTGCCATGAACCCTTCAGGGACGCTGCCCATCGGCGCCACCGCCATATGCAAGGTGTGGTAGCCGCCGCCGGAAATGTTAAAAAAGTCGAACACTCCCGTAGCCGTCAGAATCTCAAGCTGTTCTTCAGCCTGGTCCGGAGTAATCCCGGCCAAACCCAGAAATTCATCGAACGAGAGACGAATACCAACCGTGAACTCACTGCCGACCCGCTTACGAATGTGCTCGCCAATCTCGATCGCCAGCTGACAACGGTTGCGTACCGAGCCGCCATAGCGATCGGTTCGCTTATTAAATCCAGGGCTGAGAAATTCACCGACTAACTGACTGTGCGCTGCATGCACCTCAACGCCATCAATCCCAGCTAGCTGCGCATTCACCGCTGATTCACCGAACCCCTTGAGGATTTCATCGACGTGCTCCTGTTCCATAACCATTGGCGTTTCATTGTAGACCACCGACGGCACGCGCGACGCCGCCCAGAGCGGACGCCAGCGGTCGATGTACATTGTCCCCCTGCCTTGAGTTCCGCAGGCAAAGAGCTGGACAAATTGTTTACAACCAAATGCGTGAACTGCTTCAGCGAGCTTCTCATACTGCGGAATGACGCGGCGCTCCCAAGCAATACACCCGGCGTGATAGTTCATGCCGGAAGGGTGTACCGCCTGCTGCTCCAGCACTAACAGTGCAGCCCCGCCCTTCGCCCGCTCGCGATAATATGCAATATGTCGATCACTGATCATTTCCTCTTTGCCGTAGAGTTGCGTATGGCCGGTGACCATGATGCGATGCTTAACGGTCGTGGTCCCGATCGTCAGTGGGGTCCAGACGTGCTGGAAGTCAGATGGAGTGCTGGACACGAGAATCTCCTTTTTTCAATAGAGGCAGTTCGCCAATCCCCTAGATCAGATATGGATTGCCTCTCTTCGGCTCAATCCGGCAAGATCGCCGTACATTTGATCTCAACCAGTAATCCCGGCATCGCCAGAGCAGTTGTCCCAATGCCTGTCCAGGTCGGCAGCTGATTGGTGAAATAGCGATCTTTTACCTGGATGAACAGTTGTAGATCGCGCATATCAGTGTGATAGGTGACCATCTCGACGACATCATCGAAGGTCGCTCCCGCCGCGGTCAGCACCTTCTTCACATTCTCAAAGGCTTGGACAAACTGTGCTTCTTTCCCTTCGATGACATTGAGATTCTCATCGCGACCGATTTGGCCGGCGATATACAACATGTTTCCCACCTTGACACCGGGGGAATAACGAAAACGTTGGTAAATATTCTCCATGCCTTTGGGGATAATGCTTTCACGTTTCGGCATTGGCTCTCTCCTTTCGCGTCCGCAGCTTATATGTTGAGCCTGCGGATGCTGTCAAATGTGAGGGACCGTTTCCTGCACCGCCGCGCGGATATCGTCAAGGCACATCTGCATCCGATCGAAATGTGTACGAAAAGAAAGCACGCAGATGCGGATGACAAAACTACCGCGCAAGAGCGTTCCGCTGAGGTACACCCGCTTGCGGGCGTTGATACGCCGCAGCAAATCTTGGTTGAGACGATTGAGCCTCTCAAGTTCAAGTCCCGGCTGAATAAAACGAAACGCGACCACAGAGAGCTGAGGTTCGGCGACAATTGCGAGATTGGGAATCTGGCGCAGTTCTGCCGTTGCCCAACGCGTGAGGTCGAGTTTTTCCTGCAGGTTATGTCGGAAAGGTGCGACTCCATGCATCTTCATTGGTAACCAGATCCGTAACCCACGCAGCTCGCGCGACAATTCGGGGGACATATTGGCGAAATCTACTAAGTCAGGATCTTCCGCGCCGGTCGGCAGATACGCAGCCGAGACATTATGCGCTCTCTTCAAGGCAGCTCCATCTTTTACCAAAAGAGATCCGGTGCCATAAGAGAGGAATAACCCTTTGTGAGGATCTAAGGTCACCGAGTCTGCCCGCTGAATTCCTTTCATCATCGTCTTGCCATATTCAGTCAGTAAAAAGCAGCCTCCGTACGCGGCATCGACGTGAAACCAGAGGTGTTCTTGCTGAGCGAGATCGGCGAGCGCCGACAGATCATCCACCGCTCCGGTATTGGTAGTCCCGGCATTACCCACGATGAGGAAAGGCGAGTAGCCGGCTTGCCGGTCCTCAGCGATGTGTTGCTGCAGCAGATCGATCCGTACACGGAACTGCGCGTCGCAAGGAATCGCTCGCACATTCTGTGGAGGGAAGCCTGCGAGCAAAGCGGCTTTCTGCACGGAGTGATGGGTCTGATCAGAAACGTACAAGGTTCCCGAGAGGAACTGCTCTGGCAGGCGCTCGCGGCGAGCCGTCACCAGGGCAGAAAAATTCGCCAACGAGCCGCCAGTCGTCAGAAGGCCACGCGCTGATGCCGGGTAGCCAACCAAGTCACAGAACCAGCGAATGACCGTGGCCTCTAGCTGGGCGAGCCCTGGAGCCGTGATCCACAGTCCCATGTAGCGGTTCACCGCATCGGTAATGAAATCGGCAATGGCAGTGTGAAAGAGGCCGCCGCCAGGAATGTAGGCGAGGTATCCGGGCCCGGCGGTATTGAAGCTCTTGGGAATGACGCGTCCAAACAGGAGATCAAGTAGTTTGGGATATGGTTGCCCGTGCTCGGGGAGTGGCTCAACCAAGTCGCGCGCCATCTCGGTCCCGCCTTCGCTATCCGCCGATGGCTGCTGCGGTAACGATTCGATGTGGGCGATGACATGATCGAGCGCCTGCGCCACGAGTGCACGCATCCGCTCAGCCGAAAGCTCTAGCGTCAGATCTGGGTTCTCCATAATGTACTCGCTGTTTTACTTTCGTACTCCTACGGGTAAGGGCGCACGGGCAAGGCTACGATAGACCGTTTCTAACCACGCCTCAGTAGAGATGAACCCCGTTCCGAACGATTGCCATTCCTGCGACAACCCTTCCGCTTTGACCTCCTCAAGCGTCTTTTTCGCGGCAATGCGCTGGCGTACGATTTTGGTCGTCTCAACCAGCATCCGCTGATAGGCTCTGAGGTCAGCTAAAGTGGACACCGGTCCGTGGCCGGGGATAATTTTCACATCGGCCGGCAGTTGTCTCGCCACCGTCTCGACATTTTTTGTGTACCCCTGGACATCTCCACCATTTTCCAGGTCAACAAACGGGAACCAGTTAGCAAAGTAATGATCCCCCATATGCACGACGTTAGAGCCGGTGAAAAAAATGACACTATCACCATCAGTATGCCCGTGCGGGAAATGTACCACTTTAATTTCTTCGCCATTGAAATGAACCGATAACGACGAATCAAAGGTAATCACCGGCCAGGCTTCTTTAGGTTCAGCGGGAATGGGTTGACCGAGTATCTTGTGGTCAGTCATAAGGCGGTTGCGGACATTGGTATGGGCGATGATCGGGGCCTCAGGGCCAAAGACTTTGTTGCCACCGGTATGATCGTAATGCCAGTGGGTGTTGAGAATAAATTTCAGACTCCCGCCCCCGGCATCTTTTAAGGCGGCGCGGATTTTATCGGCCAGCGGGGCGAATTGGTCATCGACAATGAGGATGCCGTCAGGACCGACAGAGGCGCCGATGTTTCCGCTGCCGGGATCGGCCTGCAACATGTAGATGTTGCCACTGACACGGATGGCTTTGACATCAATCTTAGAAAAATCTTGCTGCTGCGCTATGGCCACGCGTCCGGCCAAGCAAAGCGAGAGAATCCCGAGCATTCCCAACATACGCCTCATGTTTTCCCTCCTTCCCCCATAAGCATCTTTAGCGTTGTGATGCTTTTTTACACCAACCGGCGGGCTGTTGTAATGCAGCGTGCGTTAATGAATGAAGGAATCAACGACGAGCAAATTGCACCATCACCCAGAACTTTGCTCGGAAATTTGCCCGCTGGCTAGCAAGATCCGTTGCGGGATATCCTGCCTGTGCTACATTCGGTCTGGTCTTCAGCAAGGAAGACTTAGCAGATATGGTTGAGAATCACCAAGCATTGAAAGTCGCATTGGCAGCTGCCCAACAGCTCCCGACCAAGCTCCAACAGCAGTTGGCCGAGCAGCTCCTGAGAAAACTGACGCCCAATAAGAACACCGTGATCGTATCGCTTCGGCGACTTTCCCAGCAAAAGCAGGTCCGTCTGGCCAGGCTCATGGACAAACATAATGACGGTCGACTCAGCCCGGCAGAGCAGAAAGAATTGCAGCGGCTGGGTGGCGAAGTGGATCAACTCTTATTAGCAAACTCCCGAGCCTTGGCCCGTGCGCTGCGTCCAGAGCTTTTCAATGAGCAAGGCAAACCACTGCAGCCCCGGTTTCGGCGAGCGCTCACTGACCCTTCCTACAGGCGAACCGAACCTAGGCAGGAGTATGTCCGAGGGTGACGGCGAGGGTCCCTGCTCGGGTAGCCGCACAGGTAAAAGCACGAGCAGCCGGGCGGTGTGAGTATTGCCAAGCCCCGCAAATCCTCATCGGGCAAGCCTTTCATCTCGATCATATTATCCCTCGTTCCGCTGAAGGTCAGACGACCACCGAGAACCTCTGCTTAGCCTGCGCACACTGCAACATTGCGAAAGGCGATCGTATAGCAGCCCCTGATCCACGCACTGGCAAGGCGGTCCTACTCTATAATCCTCGGAAGGATATCTGGGAAGAACATTTCCGCTGGAATCAGGACTGGCAGAGGCTAATTGGCCGGACGCCCACTGGACGGGCGACTATCAGGGCGCTCGATATGAACGCGAAGCTCTTACAAAGGGCAAGACCTTTCTGGCGTGTGGCAGGGCTGATCTCATAAAGAGGCACCGGACTTTTCTCGCTCAGTAACGACAAACTGACTGCGCTACTTCAGCCCCGCCTTGCGTAACGCGGCAATATGGCGCTCCAACACCGCTGGATCTTTGATGGGCATTCGCTGCTTGTGAACTTCCAGTGAGAAATTGGGATTGAGTCGCAGGACTTCTGCGGCCTCCGCCCGCGCCTCAGCAGCTTGGCCTAACTCGCTGTAGACTGCGGCCAACATGAGATGAGCATCCAGCCTGTTGGGATAGCGGATGAGAAAGCGCTGCAACGGGGCACGCGCCTCCTCGTAACGCCCGGCTACTGCATAAGCGGTACCAACGCTGGTTAAGTGCATGTCCATCATAAGAGGCTTCATGTGCAGCGCCTTTTCCGCCGTTACCAAGGCTTCTTCTCGCCTCCCCACCCGGCTCAGCACCTCCGCCAGACCCGCCTGGCACCACGCCTCGTTGGGGTCAAGGGCAACAGCGCGCTCCATCTCCGCCAGGGCCTGCTCATACTGCTCTTGCCAGAGGTGTACAAAACCCAAGAGTGCATGCCCCAAAAATGTAGTGTCAGTGATGGCGAGAATCCGCTGCGCCTCCGTGAGTGCTTGCGTCAACGCCTGGACATCCGTACTCTGTTGAGAGGTCCACTGTTGCCAGTGGCTGAAAGCCAGGTAGAAATGAGGACCCAAATCATTAGGGTTCCGGCTAACGGCTTCACTCAGTGTAGTGATCGCCTCAGTCAACCGACCGGTCCAGCAGTAAGCTATGCCCAGTGTCAGTAAATACCACTCCGGGTAGTGAGGATTAAGCCGTATCGCCTTTTCCATCAACGGCAGGGCATCTTCGGGCCGGCCAGAGAAATTCAGTACACTCGCCAGATTCGCATAGCTGTCGGTATTGTTGGGATCGAGGGCGATGGCCCGTTCCCCTTCTGCTACAGCTTGGTCATACTGCCGTTGAAAATAATACCCCCAGCTCAAGAGCGAATGAGTTACAGGCAGGGTGTCGTCCAAGGCAAGGGCCTGTTGCGCTAACGCCACCATACGCTCCAGGGTTCGAGGTTCTCTACTCCAGCCATAGATCCACTCTGCCCAGTAAGACCAACCCGCCAGCACCATTGCCTCCGCGTACCGTGGGTCGAGCGCAATGGCTTTCTCGAACATCTGCCGTGCCTGGATATTAGCCTCTTTCGTGACGCGGGAATGCTGCTCTAGCCCGCGCAAATAGTAGTCGTAGGCTTCCCAGTTATCCGTGGTCTGGCGCACCAAGTAACCTTTCTCCCGCAACGTGAGCCGCAACTTCAGAGTCGTCACGATCTTCTGTACGATCTCGTCTTGCAGGGCGAAGATGTCTTTAAGTGGCCGGTTATACTGCTCCGACCAGAGGTGAAAACCGGTCGTGGCTTCGATCAGCTGCGCGGTGATTCTTATCTGTTGACCAGCTTTCTGCACACTCCCTTCCAGTACATAGCGCACGCCCATCTCCTTGCTCACGTCATGTACATCAACGGCTTTGCCTTTGTAGGTAAACGCTGAGTTACGGGCGATAACCGACAAACTAGAAATCTTGGAGAGGTTGCTGGTGAGCACTTCGGTGAGGCCATCGCTGAAGTAGTCTTGCCCAGGGTCTTTGCTCATGTTGACAAACGGCAACACGACGATGGAGGGCTTGTCGGGCAGCGGAAGGGACTGGGTGCTGGGTGTCGGGGGTTGGGGGTTAGGGGTTAAGGATTGGGTGCTGGGGATGGGAAGAGAGAAATATCGCACAGCAACAACTGTTCCGGCAATGAGCAACAGGCCAACCGCAATCCATCGCCCTGGGCGCAGCGTCCGAGCGTGCCGGTCGCCCTTCGACGGGCTCAGGGTGACCGGAGTCGGTGTCCGTTCGTGCTGAGCTTGTCGACGCACGAGTTGCTCGGCCAAGGCTGCTGCTGTTGCATCCATCACCACGCGAAAGACGCGGACAGGTTTGGCAATGTTTTTAACTGCCTGTTCTCCCAAGTCCTCGTAGGTCAACGCCAGCTTGGTCTCGACCTGATCGTAGACCGTGCCTGAGATACAGATCCCGCCAGGGATGGCTAAACTCTCCAGCCGGGCGGCAATGTTGACCCCATCACCGTAGAGTCGCTCCCCCTCGACCACCACATCGCCCAGATTAATGCCGATGCGAAACTGCATCTGCCGCTGGAGAGGTAGCTCCGTATTCTTCACTTTGAGTTCCTGCTGGATCTCCACCGCGCAGCGTACCGCATCCACCACACTGCCAAACTCGGCCAGCAGATTATCGCCGGGCGCATCCACCACCCGACCACGATAGTGTTGGATGAGGGAGGAGATCAGGGCACGATGGGCGGTGAGGGTACGGATGGTAGCCTCTTCATCCTCGCCCATGAGGCGGCTATAGCCAGCGACATCAGTACTGAGAATGGCAGTGAGCTTGCGTTCCATGCCGACTG
>Ga0187894_10000285_pt1 | contig 68247 bp, 76 predicted proteins | sample GBC1701081metaG_FD_136650 | JGI IMG/M metagenome (GOLD analysis project Ga0187894, IMG submission 136650) | White microbial mat communities from a lava cave in the Kipuka Kanohina Cave System on the Island of Hawaii, USA - GBC170108-1 metaG ... | reverse complement strand
TAGAAATATTCCTTGGCTGGTCGTTTTCTTGTTCTAAATAACCACGCACCTGTGCCAATGATTGGGATGGATACTGCCATGAATAATGGCGGAACTACCTCGACTGCATACACACGATAATTCGTGTCAATTTTTGGAACAAGTGTATTTGCATAAAACATGCTTATCAAAAGCACCACGCCGCAGGCAATTATTATTACACCATTTTGTCTTGAGCCATATTTTTTTGACATGATGAATGCAGTCCCAGTTATGCTCATTGCGGGGGCAACCCCTATTGAAATGTACATTAGGATTTTTGGTTCTGGCTCTACCTCGGAAGTTGGATTTGTTAGATAGTTGTAAAATACGTTTATCTCTCCACCAAACATCGCAAACAGGCCAAGTGCCGCAACTGCGAGATATTTTTCAATTGCCATGAATTCTGAAAAATATTTTCATAAATAAACTAGGTGATGCCTACTAAGCCTGCTAACTCTTTTCTACACGCGGCCCCTAGCTGCTCAGCTGCCTTTTCTGGTTGGCTCGAGTTCAAAAAGACACCATATCCGCGTTCAAGGCCTGACCATGCAGACGTGAGTGGATATACCTCAATGTGCCAGTGGATCTGCCTGCTATTTTTCTTTTCAGGGGAAAGGTGGAACACCAAATTGAAAGGAACATTTTTGAGAGAATTTGTGAGGCCGCCAAGCGTTGCGCGCAAAATCAAAGAAAGATCATTGATCTCTTTCTGAGTGATTTTTGAAAAACTCGTGGTGTGTTTTTTCGGGCAGATCCAAAATTCATATGGGTATGACGGTGCCCATGGGCAAAACGCCAAAAATCCCTCCGTTTGCAGAACTTGGCGCGGGCCGCCCACCTCGGTATTGACTGTCTGGCAAAGGGGGCACGCACCTTTTTCGTTTAGTATTCTGTGGGATGCTTCTGCCTCTGCGTCTATTAGTGGCGGAATTGTAGAAAAGGTGACCATGTTGATGTGAGGGTGTGGGGTTATGCTACCTGCCTCCTTTCCATGGTTTATGTAGATTGAAACATACGTCACGCCGCGTTGAGTATAAAGCCATCTCAGCCTGTCTTGTATTACCACAAGTATGTTTGACCATTGTTCTGTGGATATGGTTGAAAGCGAGTCTTTGTGGTTTTCAGAAGCAACCACGATGTAGTGATAACCGTATGCAGGTTCGCTGTAAAGTGGCCTATCACTGTACGAGTTTTCCGCAGAAACAGAGACTGCCGGTATTTTGCTCTCAAAAACGCGAACCGTCCAGTTCTCGACATAATTGTCTTCGCTGTCTTGCAGCCTTTGCAGCATTCCATCCTTTGCTACTAGGGATAGCAAAGAAGGGTTCGTCATGGATTCATTTCCAGGACAAAATGCACATTTCTTCGAATCACCATTTTGACCCTCATTTTGGGAAACAATTACAAACCTTTCTGAAATGTAGTCTTTTCGCATACTCCCCATATTCGATAGTATGAAAATGTGTGAGTTAAAACCTTTTCAACGATCGCATCTTGAAAATTCTAATTCTGTGTAAAGTTTAAAGTGGTCTTGGATCAGTTTTCAAACTAGGGGATTATCATTTCTGGAAACAAGGATGTAAAAATGGTCTATGTTTTACTTGACGGTGTAGGTGATTTGCCACATCCTGACCTGAAAGGAACCACGCCTCTTGATTTTGCACAGACGCCAAACCTTGACAGGCTGACAAAAAACGGAGCTATGGGTGAGGTCATATCTGTAGGAAAGGGAATAGCTCCGGAATCTGACATTGCAGTCTTTAACATGCTTGGTTACAAATTCCAACATTCTGAATATGCGGGAAGAGGCGTAATAGAGGCAATTGGGACTGGGATAGATTTCAAAGACGGGGACTTGGCGCTTCGTGGAAATTTTGCAACACTTGATGACTCGGGAATCATCACCGATAGAAGGGCTGGGAGGAATATAGAGCGAGGTGATGCTATAGCAATTTCTAAGGAAATTGAGAGCGCAATCAAGTTTTCAGAGCCCGGTACATCAGTTGTCGTTGCGCCTACAATTGGCCACAGGGTGGTGGTTCGAATACGTTGTGAGGGAAAACCACTTTCATCTGAGATTACGAACACAGATCCTGCATATTCTAGGGTTGATGGAATGGGAATAGCAAAGGCAGTTGGCGACTATCTGAAAATTGAAAGGTGCTTGCCCCTAAAAGACATCCAAAATGCCTCACTGACTGCTACATTAGTCAATGATTTCACTGAACAGGCCCTGAAGACAATGAAGCAAAGCAAGACAAACCAGAAACGAAAGGAGCAAGGGAAAAAACTCCTAAATAGCATCTTGCTACGCGATGCGGGAAACCATTATCCAAAAGTAGTGCCAATTAACGATCTGTATGCCATGAGGTTTTCATGCATTGTCGATATGCCTGTGGAAATCGGCATCTCTGAAATCCTAAAGATGCGTACATTCAGTGCTGGTGGCCTGACAGACTATGAAGAAAAGGCACGCGTTGCAGCAAATGCAATGAGCACCGAAAACGCAATCTATGTCCATCTGAAGGGGCCAGACGAATTTGGACACGACGGCGATGCACTAGGAAAGATGAGAAACATTGAGGAAATCGACAAGAGGTTCTTTGGAACTTTGCTTGACAACATTGACACCAGTAAGGTGGCAGTTGTGATATCTGCAGATCATTCCACACCATGCATCAACAAGGGGCATAGTGACGATCCCGTACCTGTTTTGGTGTCTGGCGACTCTGTCAAAAAGGACAATAGTGTCAGATTTACCGAAAAAAATGCAAAGATAGGTAGCATTGGACTGCTAGAGGGTGCGCAGGTAGTAAAGACCGCATTACAATTAATCAGATAGTGAAAAGCGAGATCTTGCCAGAGTTTTTTATTTCCTGTACCTTTTGTCGAATTTTATCTACGTTGATTTCATGATACATGCCAGTTGAGCGTTCAAGCTTATCCAGTGCTCTGCCAAGAACAGATAAGCAAATGACATCCTCTGCCTTTTGAAAATGGACTAGGGCAGCAGCGACAAGAATTATCCCTTGAACCAGCTCCTTTTCGCCCTCGAAGGATTTTTTCCACACTCCTTCTAATACCTCGTGGGCTTCCCAAAAGCGCTCGTCATTAAAATAAGAAACCCCAATTTTTATCGCGTCGTCTTTTTCGATGTGTTCTTCGACTACAAGTCTTGCATGATCCAGAGGCGCAATTGGGGCAAATCTCTCCACAAGCAGATCCATCTTCGATTTGTCAATGGACACGTCGAACTCTATGTATTTCGTAGAGACGCGGCAGTCTCGTATTATTGCTCCAAAACCATAAGAAAGCTTGCGCGCCATTCCAAGCAGTTTGTCGGTATCATGCGGGGCATATTTGGTGTTTTTCAGATGTAGCATGAACCTGTCCATGTCTTGGAAATGACTGTGTTTTCTTAAATCTCTTCTCGAAATCCAATCAAGATTTATATGAAATAGAAAAACGATGCACAATACATGTCAGCAATAGAGACAGTAAGCGATGTAAACAATACATTTCTCTCAAGACGGGAAATCATATGCAATTTCAAGGGAATTGCAGGCAGACTCAAAAAACTAGAGGCAGCAGACATGATATCAAAACAGTTCAAGCTTGACGGTAAGGTAATAATTCCAATTTTCATGCAGGCACACAGCGGCAGGCCTGATGTCATGGGTACATTCTATGTTTATGACAATGAGGAACTTGCAAAAAAACAGGTCAACCCTACCATTTTCAAAAGGCTAGACAAGGCAAAGGCAGCTGCGACACCTCCAACAGAGGCAGCACCTGCAGAAGCACAGACCGAAACACCAGCTGATGCACCAGCGCCAGAAGAGGCAAAGGCATAATGGCAGACAAAAAGGCAAAAGCCAAGGCAAGTGGCATCGCAGCATACTACAAGATAGCTGGCGACAAGGTCACTAGAACCCACAAACTATGTTCAAGATGTGGTAAAGGCGTCTACATGGCAGAGCACAAAAACAGACACACCTGCGGTAAGTGTGGTCTGACAGAGTTCATTCAGTAGATCTTTTTCTTTCGTAGTCTTGATTCACGTTCCTCGTATTCTCTGATTTTTTTCAAGATTTCAGGATCCAAGTTTATCTTTGCAAGTGATTCTGCGGATAGTTTTACGGTGTTCTCATCCAAAGATATCTTGGTCACGGGCAGATTTTTCGCAATCCAGAGTTTTTCGGTCTTGTCCTCCAGCTTATAGTCTTTAAAGCCTGTTGGGAATTTCTTTGTAATATGCGTAAGGAGCGTCTTGTCATCAAAGACCGCCCTTGCCTCAAAAAGCCTCATGCTGTCCGCGTATACGTTTTCAAATAAACTAGACGAGACCTCATCTGAGACCATCTCCATTTTCGATATCTTCCGTACAAGCTCCAAATAATGCAGAAACTCGTGCGCCAAAATCGCATGAATCGTACCCTTTAGGCCAAACGCAACAAGTGGAGCTGAAATCTGAATCACCACCTGTAATTTATCTTCAAAAAAGACTGGGAGTGTCCTCGCAAACAATATTCCATACTGGAACGAAACGCTGTCAGAGCTTGTCAGAACTACCGATGGCTCGACATAGTATATTGGATAGTTGGTACCTGACGCTTTTTCAACTCGCTGTATTCCAGATGTGACTAGCTCAAACCTTTCCTTTATTGTATCAAAGATGTCTTGCGGCAAAACTCCTTTTTCGTGAGCCTCCCTGACCTTTACGAGATGATCCAACTAGAGTTATGCTGTGTTGTGGGGGTAAAAACGTTAGTTTATGATCTTTACTTGTTCAAAATCAAACGTTTGACATTTTGACTTGTTTGAAATCAAATCAGATACATTTGGGAAAACATTTTCGCCTGTAACAAGGCGCTTTAGTGGAACGCCGCCGTCTATTTTCAGGAAAAGATAAAACGAATTTTGAGATATTATTTTGTAGTGTACACTGTGTATTGATTTTTCAACTCTCTTGCCTGCGCCCTCGTAAATGGTAACCGTGCTTTTTTGCAACTGGCCGAGTTTCTTAATTTCCTCTGGCTGCACTTGGTTTTCTGTGCTGACTAGGAGCGTCGCTTTTGACACAAATGGGATGGGGCCTGTTGGAATTTTGCATATCTGCTTTAGGCCAATTATTGCTATTTTGTCTGATCTGGTTTTTTTTGGCAGTTTTACATTTCTCTTTTTGGGGTTTGTTATCTTGGCAAAAAATGGTCTGCCTGCGCCCAAAACCAGGCTTGTGCTGTCCTCACCACCAATCCACGTTATTTTGGCCTGTGGTGCTTCAAATTTTTCAAAGAGGTGCTTGCATATCATGCCCTCAACACTGTCAAACTCTGACATTCCGTGGTGGTTACACGTGACGCAGCCTCTTCCTAGGCAGTTCTCGCAGGGCTTTTGTTTTTGCGGTATACCGCGTGTCTTTTTTACATATCTGCCAAAGACAAAGACTGGTCTTGAATAGACGCCGCATGAATCTGTCTTGAAATCAACAGTGATGGTGAGATGTGGTTCTGTCTGATGGGAGCTTTTTTTTGTCTTTTTTGCAAACTGTTTTGCAAGCTCACGTGTTATGTTTGTCTTTATGCTGTCAATTCCACGCATCTTGAATTGTGAGCGAATGTGATCATCCCTGTCCAGTATGGATGGCTTTAGCGTTGCGCCTACAAGAAACGTCCTAAAGTCATAACCCGATGACGACTCGATCATCTTCTCAAGATAAAAATGGAGATTCTCAAAAATATTTTTACAAACGTGACATTTGGCGCTTTTCTTCTTAAGGAACTTGTGGATCCGCTGTCCTAATTTTTTGTTTGATGCAAGGCCGATCTTTTTTGCAAACAACCTTCCAAGACAGTAATCGCATAGATCATACTCTTTTAGTATTTTTTGCGATGTGTTGCAGGCATTTGCGAATTTGTTTTTGTTATGGCTCACGGCAAAAGTTTTTCAGAAAAGCAGACTATTAGCTTATCCCATGCCCATTTTTCGCAGGAATCCCTGCATTTGTCTGCCTTTGGCTGCCTTCATCATGCCTTTGGAGTTCTTGTAGTTTTTGAGTAGCTCTTTTACCTCGTGTTCTGGCCAACCTGAACCCCTCGCAATTCTCTTGATTCTTGACGCGTTAAGCAAGTCAGGGTCTGCCTTTTCCTGCTTTGTCATGCTTTGTATGATAAAGCGCCATCTCTGCATTCTCTCTTCCATCTGGTCCAGCTGATCCTCTTTGACCATTCCAGAAAGGCCAGGCATGTTGTCCAAGAATCCTTTCAGCGAGCCTACCTTTGTCACCTCTTCTAGTTGATAGTAAAAGTCGTCCATGTTCATTTTTCCGCTGGAGATTCGTTTCAGTCTAACATCGTCTGCCTCGTTTTCGAGTCTCTTTGCAAGATCGAGCAGCGCTTGAATGTCGCCCATCCCGAGCAATCTTCCTACAAACCTGGTTGGGGAAAACAGTTCCAAATCGTCAATTCGCTCGCCTGTCCCGACATACATTATCTTGGCGCCTGTAGCCGCAGAGGCAGCTAGTGCCCCACCACCCTTTGCGGAGCTATCAAGTTTTGTAATCACGATTCCGCCCACTGGAACAGTTTTGTGAAATGCTTCTGCCTGGTTGTGGCACTGCTGTCCTATGGTGCCGTCAATCACAAGCAGGGCAAGATCTGGAGCTGCAACTTTGGAGATCTCCTTCATTTCGTCGAGAAGTTCCTTTTCCTCTTTGTGTCGGCCTGCCGTATCGATCAGTATGATGTCTAGATTAGAGTTTTCAAAATGCTTTAGCCCTGCCCTGACAATCCCTGGCGCGTCCTTGTTGTTTTCCTCGCCATAAACTTCGACGCCTGCCTTTTCGCAGTTTGTTTTTAGCTGTACGAGCGCTCCAGGTCTGTAGGTATCTGCACCAATCACGCCAATCTTGTATCCTTGTTTTGTCAGGAACTTGGCAAGCTTGCCGGTAATGGTGGTCTTGCCGCTTCCTTGAATTCCAAGCATGAGAACCTTGTTTTGCCTGCCTGGCTGGAATGAAAACTGGTTTTCTTGTCCGAGCAAGTTTGCAAGCTCGTCATATAGAATTTTTACAATGTGATCTTTTCTTGAAAGTCCGGGCGGGGGGTTTTCATTTAGCGAGCGGTGCTCTAGGTTTTTTGTTATTTCTAGCACGAGTTTGACGTTGACATCTGCCTGAAGAAGGGCGCGTTGGACATCTTTTGATAGTTCCTTGATCAGCGCCTCGTCAATTCCCGAGGAGTTCACTATCTTCTTTATTGCCGCGCGAAGGCTGGTCTTCAGGTTGTCAAGCATTGCCTTGTATTTTTGAGTGGACTATTTCAAATCTTCCTCTATATCCATCCCAATGTATCTTGGACTCTGTGATTGTTATGGGGTGGGAAAAGAGAGGACAGTTTGTCACAAACGTTTCAGCCTCACCGCCTTCGAAGCTCAAATTGAATCCGTATTTTTCTGACAACAGAATTAGCGTATCTAGATCTTGTTTTGTTAGTTTCTTACCAAGCCATGACTCGTCTAGTCCTGCGGAGGAAACCGAGGTGATGATGAACTCAAATCCACAATCCAAAAGATCACACATGTATTGTCTTTCGTCTCTTTTCCAGAGTGGTGATATTATATGTAATCCAAGGCTTTTGACCACATCATCAAACTGCGTTTTTTGAAACTCGCTTAATATTCCACCATGAACAACACCTGCTACGTTGTACTCTGACTTTGACTTTACTAGAGCTGTTTTTATCAGATCTATTTCTTTTTCGGTGTCTGCTGTGTCTGATTCTATCAGAATTTGTGGAATCTTCATTGCTCGTGCCTGCAGTGATGTGGCCTTGATGTTAGGATGGTGCAGTAAGTGGCTATCTGCAGAATGTGTCAGAATTGTTATTAGGCATTTGACGGTGTGGCCTGTTTTCCGCACCTCGTGAATTGCGAATGTACTGTCTTTTCCTCCTGAAAAAAGTACTGCAAGATTCATTTCTGCTTTTTGGTATGTGGCTACTAAGTATTAACTGGATACCTCAATACTCATAATCGTCATCAACAATCAGATGGCTTTTCCGCCTTATCATCAGTATCCAAGATTAGGATTTGATGCGCATTATTTTAGTCCTGTCCATTACTTTCCAGTACTCGACCATTTGTCCCTGTTCCAGCTTTCCCTTAACTTCTTCATCTATCATCTGTACGTCTATGGTCTCAAAGGTCTCATTGTCCATTATCTGGACTTGCTCGCCTGTAATAGATATGATTTGGCCTGCTCGCTTATCGATTAATGGAACATGAACCTGCATGCTGACCGGACTTACATGCGGCCTTTTCTGACCATCAAAAATCCCAACACCGACAATTCTTGCCTTTGCAGCTCCGTGCTTTCCGGGCTTGCTGGTGTCATATTCGATGATTCTGCATGGCTCTCCTGATGGCTGATCAGAAACTGGTAAAAGAATGTAGGAACCGATTTTTAGTGAACCCAGTTCTGCAGGCTTGCTCATATCCAGACCAATTTGTATTCAGTATTTAACATTTTTGAAGATAAAAAAGATCACTTTAGTTTCTCAAGAATTGAGAGGCCCACCAGGTTGTTCATTGTGATCCCCTTTCTGCAAACATTACGACGTGTTTGCTCACAATATTTGTTTACACTTTGATGGCTTTTTTGGCTTGACACTTCCAATACCACAATGTTGTCGCTGTATGGAAAAGTAAACTTGGGTTTCTCTGATGAAAATGCAAGTATGTTTCCAGTGGTTGCCTTTCTGACTCTGTCGTTCTTTGATACAACCATTGCCAGGTCAGACATATCGTCATCTGACTTGGAATATTCAAGATAGTAGATGGAGACAAAGTTCATCGTTCCATTAACGTCACGTTCAAAAAGTTCGTTGTTTGTGTTAAAGACGAACGCTGTCTTGGACTGGGTGTTTTTTTCCATGTCTTTAAGAATTTTTGAGTCGTTTGCGAACTTGACTAGGAGGTAATGGTTTGCATGTGATGGGAAATACGGCTTGGAATCTTCTGAAAACGTTGCAGTGACAAAATACATGTTTTCTATATTTTTGGAATCCTGCCAAGAATCCTTTATCTCAATTGACTTGTGGTCGTGCATATACGGAATGCAAGCATATCCGTCAAAAGTGGTTTCTGACACTGGGTTTTTGGCCTAAAAACGATATTTAACATTTTTTTGATCGACGTTAAAACGAAAAATACGTGATAACATAGCTATTTAATACAAATCCGTGCCGAAAATTTTTGTCCCAGCCTAGCTCAGCCTGGTAGAGCTTCCGGCTGTAGTGGTTGGCTTCTGGCTAACCGTAATCAGCCTACTAGGCACACAGAAACCGGAGTGTCGAAGGTTCAACTCCTTCGGCTGGGACTACAACTTTGATTAATGGATTGGATTCGAACGGATCAGGAATTGCCTAACAATGAAAGCACACTTTTAACAACCTGATCGTGGTTGGTCTCTGACTCTACACTAATTAGCAATATGTTCTGGTTATCCACTGGAACTGAGATCTGCTTTACCTTCTCAAATTCTACTATTGCAAATCTCTCCTTGCCTACCCGATGGGAAATATTCTTTCTGTTCTCCCAACTGCGAGAAGCATAATGAAAGGACATTTTTGATTCATCTGTTTGCAAATACTGTTCTAATCCTTCTTTGTATCCTCCTGATACCAGTCCACCATTCCTATCAATAATTCCAGCAAATCGTACATCGTCAATTTTTAACACATTGTTGCACAACTCGTCAAAGTTCATACAAACCGTCTAAATCATGTCATATTAAAATTTTCAAGGTGTCATAAAATCGCACAATGGACTGATACGTCGATAATTCCACATCGGTATAATTTCAAAATGGAATGTCTAAACTCTTAATCTGTACAAACTGACAACTGTACTTATAAATGCACATGACCAGTCCGTTATTCCTACAATCGGGCTCTATGTCTTTGTTGAACATCAGGACAATTCAATATGCAATGTTGATCATGTAAATGAAAAGATAACCTCGAAAAAATACAATCTGTCTCCTCTTAGAAAATCTTGCAAAAAATCTGCATTCTGGGACAATGAAAACGTATTTTGATGTGCTTGATTGGCTAGTCCGAATTGACTAGATTTGGACTATTGAAGAGCTAAAAACCATGACTTGCTGCCAAATACTGAAAAATTAGGCATAGTTTTGCCTAAATCACTGATATTGCTACAAAAAATACTAGCCCTACCAACAAAAATGGCATTGTCGGAAGTGCGGCCGTTACATATCTTTCATTTCCAAATGTTTCAGAATCTATCTTGTGTTTGAAGATAAATTTGCGTTTTCCGTCAATTACGGCTTCAGCGGCAAATCCGTATTTTTCACCTTCGGTTCTTTTATGAATTAGAAAAAAGGCAGCCAGTTTCTTGTACCAAGAATCGTCAAATTCTGCAAACAACTCCTGACCTGCAATATATGTTCTGAGATTTCTGTAGATGTTGCTCATGATCGCATATGAAAACGCGATCGTCAATCCTATGACCCAGACGGCTACCGTGGCTGGAATGTGTCTGTATGTTGGCAATATGACTGATAATGTTACTAGCGACAACACGTCTGCTCCACCGCACAGCTGTAACCTCCAGCACAAAAATGCCACATAAAGCCCAAACCCTGTGGCAATCACATTAACTGAAAAACTAGGCGCGTCAAAAACATACAAAACCGCACCAATGACGCCAAAAACAATCCAAACCATGTCGTTTACCTCCCTTGACTTTAGGTCGTAGTATGATGCAACACCCAACATGGTGAATGTAGCAAAAACTCGGGCAAGATCCGTCTCATTCATGCGGTGGAAGGCCTTTCACATGTTTAATTTGAAAGTCGCTAATCAACGTCGAATCGATTTCATCGCCAATATTATTGTACCATCTATGTATTGCCTCAAAATCTGAATCAAATTCGGCCAGACGTTCGAACATGCCGTCTGGAATTCTGATTGTTTGGTTGGCGTATCTTAAGACATAGTTTTTCCTGATCAGGATTCCATGTATTCTGTAGGCATGAGTTATGAAATGTTTAATCTTTTCAAAAAACAAACCAACGACGAAAAAGTCAGGCTTGTCATCACGCCTCATGTTTTTTTGGAAAACATATGTATTTGCAAGCAAAATCAGCGGAAAGAGGGGCAGTTCGAGCCTAGACGCAATGACGTACCATCTGCCCTTGTTAGTGATAGTGTATTCTATCGGACGTGATGAGAGTTTCTCAAGCAATCCAACAGACTGCAGATGATGCATGCTTCTGCAAATATTCTTTCTTGGATGCTTTGAGGTAACATTTTCTGCAAATCTGGATATGGTTTCGCGTGTTTTTACCCCTGAATAAAACGAGGCTAACATTCCAAATGAAGTTGATGTAGGCCTTATCTTTCGATTCATCAAGATTATTCTATTCAGGTTTGACTTGGTTTCTCCAGTGATTTGCATTCAGGGTCGTGTGTGTATTAATACAAACTTTGCGTTCCTTGTTGACAGTTTAGATACAAATTTTCTTAGCTGCGTTATGTTAAACGTCCTCACAGAAATATCAAGCGTATCTGAGTCGTCAGCCATTTCTAGAAACTCAACTGCACTGTGTGGTAGTGAAAAGATCTTGTGCCCCTCGTCTCCTTGAATCACAATGAGATTCTTTTCTTGTTTGATTGGTGATATGATGTTTTTTATCATGTTTACACGATATAGTCCTGGTTTGTCGACCCGTAGAATTGCCATTCCGGGAATTGTGCCGATCATCTCTTTTGCCTCACGTTTTTCTTCCAGACTCGGATCTGGCAAACACGCTGTCCGTGTTTGTTTTTCTGGAAGCATTTCGGCTGATGTTACTTCTTGTCTGAAAAAGACTGGCTCTCTTTCTTTGTTTTTCATATATTGCCTAAAGTAGACCTCTAGTGTCTCTGGCCCAGGAAACGCAAATTTTCTATCAGGCATGGTCTGATTCATTATCGCGATAAACTGCTCTACTACCTCCAGCTGAATTTTCTCTGGAATCTTACTTACGAGCTCCGCAAAATACGGGGGAATCACAACATTGCTGTATCTGAGGGATAAGTCGTGGGCAAAGATTTTGAGCCTGTTTCTTGCATCTTGATTGGCAATATGGCATCCTATAAGCTTTGTAAGGTGCTCTTTGAGCTGGAGTTTCTGCCGAATTTCTTCTGGCGGTTCGCCGTTTTCTATCATGAAATTGATCAGATCGATTAGCTCAAACGGGTTGAGTGGACTATGCTGGTTGAACTTTACATGCAGCACAAGAACTTCTGTAATTGATTCGACATGGTATGTTATTGCTCGAACGGTGGTAATATTTGCAAGCTTAAGCCCTTCAACTATTGCATGACCATCAACTATGAACATCATGTCTTTGAAAAGAGCGACTTTGATTGGAACCATCTCATCTTTCTGTCGCAAGTTCTTTGCCGCCACTGCAATCTGGTCAATGGTTTTGGCAGAATGTAGCGTGATCTGAATCGGGGATTTCTGGAGTTTGGAAATCTCGATTTGTTGCATGGTCAAGATCTCAGTTAACATAACTCGCCCCTGATCATCTGGACTGCCATTCTTGCTCGATACTCATTATTGCCAGCTAACGATCTTGCTATTCTGCGTGCATGATCCTTGAGCGTTTCTCTGTCTACGCATTTCTGAATTCTATTTATGTGGATGTTGAGGTAATACTCAAAAGAATCTGGAGTACGATTCGAACCAATCTCGGTTCGTTCTTCTGACGTCATGGTAATGACAAGTGAATGGACAAACAAACATGCCTTGAGCAATGTCGGCACTCGCTTTACTGAAAAAGCAAACGCGATCGCCTCTCTTATCTCGTGCTGCGTCTTTGGTATGGAATATCTCCGGCACGAGGTAAATAATGAGAACAGCGCAATTGCCGCATTTGCATTGATGTCTGTCTTTTTCTCTATTTTTGAAAATGTTCTCCAAGCGTCATGAGATGCATAATTTGGCAGACCTAGTTTACTGCAGGCGTTGGAGAATGCAGACGAAAGGAATCTTTGCTCATGAATTCGTTTTGTTGCCTCGATTTTTGTTGCCCTTCCGCCATTTTCGACCTGCTGAAAGAGGTTCAACGCGCTCTCGATTGTGTACTCCTGGAGATTGTCAATTGCCAAAATCACCCCGCAATCGATACACAAAACTTCATGTGCTTCTGTGACTATTCTATTTTTTAGCCTATGAAGGCATGCAATTTTTGGAATGGATTTTTGAAACAACATCATAGAATGGTAAAAAAACAGACTTGACTAAAACAAGATAGATATGTAAAATGGCAGACCAAGCAAGCCATAACTATTACACGATTATGTGGGATTTGCGATCAGTGTGTGATTAGCTTCATTGTAAGGGCACATAAAATATGATACGGCTTTCTTGTCGATGAATTATACACAGTATCAAAAACTCTGAGCTCCAAATTACAGGAAACACATTTGGTCTTTCCATACTTTTGATATATTTTGAAAATCCTTGGTGTAAGAACCACGAACCGATAGTCGCTCTTGGTTTTCATTATCACATCCAATTTCTGAGGAATTAATTTTTTGATTTTTGCATTGGATGGTTTTTTGAATACGTGTTCTGTCATCTGGGCAAAACGCTCGGAATTTTTGTTCTGTCATTTGCAGATAATCCAAGTTTTTTTGCGACATTAACTTTTGTCTTCTTCCAGTAAATATTTCTTGGAATGTGTGTGAGAATTGTTGAACAGCAAGAATTTGTACAAATTTTGATGTCTTTGTTGCTCCACTTTCTTTTATTATCATTCTTAATTCTCACAAAAGCGGCTCCCATTTTGGTACCACAATCTGGGCATTTCTCATGTTTGCGCGTGGGGATTTGCGGCCTGCCAATCATTTCATAACATTGCCAACTCGAATGATTTTTTCAATTTCATAGGGGCTTTTCAAGCCATATGATAATATTTAAAATTATTTATTATTATATAATTCTAAATATTTTTATATTTACTGTTTTATTCCTCATTGTTGGAAGGACACAAAAATCGTATCAGAAAAGATTCCGCAAAAAAGCAGCTGGATGTAGTATATATGCACGCAGAAAACAAGCAACGCCTAGAAAGAATCCACAAGGAGACACTACTTACAAACCCGCCAGTCAAATTCCATCCTTTTGCAGAGAGCATACTTGTTGATTTTCTGGACTCGAAGGAATCACAGAAGAAATTCCTCTATCCAATAGAGTTCAAGGCAATAATTGATCAGCATATAGTACTCATGGATAATCTTACTGGCAAGCCTGCCCTTGTCGTAATGATCGATACCAAAAAATCACTTCACTGCGATACATGTGATTCTGATATCTGTTACCATGTCGGGTTTGCATTTGGAAATAATCATTCTTCCAACATTTTGGCCAAAAAAGGATTCTTCCAGACTAGATAGTGAGCTTGATGTACCTGGCCGTTAACGGTGCTCTCATGCTAAAGGTTTTATTTTTCCAAACAAAAACCAATACATGCTAAATTCTGTCTATAAAGAGGCAATAAAAAACCGTGATAATGTCATGTCTGTACTGAAGGGACCAAAATTTGAGCAGATAATTGAGCGAGCAAGACATAACTGGATTGAGTACAAACCAAAAAAACAGGACGCGGTCTTGGCAGGAATCGACAGCAGCTTTAATAGCACAAAATTCCAGGGAATGGAGCTCTGGGTTGTTACGGCTGTATCTGTAAAGTCTGACGGTGAGATCTTTTCAAGTGACCACAAGCAAGGACTTGGCAAGACAGAATCCGATCTCTCAAAACTTTCAAGCAAGATGGAAATCGAGGCGTGCAAACAAACAGTTGATCTGGCAGACATGGTGTTGATGGATGGCTCGTTATACTCGCAATTCATGACAAGACAGCCTGCTTTGAGTACTGCAATAACAAGAATAATGTCAAAGAAAAACAACGTCCTTTTTGTGGCCAAGACCTCAAACACAGATATCCAGTTTTCCGATCTCGGCTCAAAGGCTGGAGATATTTTTTACTATAACCATGCTACAAAAGCAGCGGGTTTTAGCAAGATCTATCCTGACAAAAAATTTGGAAAAGATAAGACAATTTCCTCGATTTACGCAAGGCTCTCAGATTCTACACCGCTTATCAAAATAGAATTACTAGGAGATAATCACACCGAAGATGAGATAAGATCCATACTTGATAATCTATACAAGAACAGCGTTGGCGGTTATCCATATGCACTTAAGCTCGCACATAACAATTGTAAGATAAGCGGAAATGACATGGCAAAACTAGTCAGCCTTTACGGAATCTCAAACGAAATAGGTTCAAGAGAAGTTCTTGAATAAACTTGGCGTTACACCATAAATGATAATTTTAATAATTTCATGTTTTTAATGTAAATTTATGATCTAATATTAGAAAACTTACATTTCTTTCTATATTTTTTACAAACTAATAAAAAACATTAATGAGCTTGTTAGCCGGTCTGTATGGTCACAGTATCACTCCTAGTGTATGCTGGGGTCAAATCGTATGGTCTCAAAGGAAAACTGTTGGCAAAAAAGGACTTTGAGACGTTAGCAGAATCTAGAGATCTTGACGAACTTGTGACAAGAATCAAAAACACTGTGTATGGCGATGTGATATCAAAGGTGCAAAAACCCTACACCGCACAAAAAATCGAACTCGCATTAAGAGATAGACAGGCAGATCTGCACCATAAAATGATACAAGCTTCCGGAGGATCGGCGCTCCTATATGCATATTATATGAAATTTATCTTGAAAAATCTCAAAATGATTCTAAAAGGGAAAATTCTTGACAGAAAACAAGAAGATATCGACGCCTCGCTTAGTCTTCATGCAGAGGAACTGATCAAAGAGAGAGATATTGTCCTAAAAGCACTGGTTGCAAAGGATTTGGGAGAGGCGGTTAACATACTCAAGGGAATAGGGCTTGGAGGTGAGGTGGAAAAAGCATATTCACTATACACAGAAAAAAAGCAGATTCAGGCGCTCGATATGTACTTTGACAAGTATTTTTATGAAAACCTAAACCGCGCAATCAAGACCTCGCTTGATTCTAGTGTCCACACTTTGTGCGGAATGGAAGTCGATTTTTACAACTTTTTGTGCATTCTACGTGGCAAGTTTTGGGGTCTAGATGAAAATCAAATCCAGAATTTACTTGTGTCGCACATACCAGTCCCGTTAAAGGAACTCTTGAACAGAATGATATCTGCCGACTCGATAAAGGCAGCACTAAACGAACTCATGGGGACAAAGTACAAAGACCTCGTACCGCAGGAGGAAAACCCAATTGACGCAATAAGTCAGTTTGAGGCTGCCTTTGAACGTCTCATACATGACTCGATGCAAAACGCATTCATCCGCGTTTTCAGCTTTTCCACTGTGGTTGCCATAACAAAGCTCATAGACTATGAGGTCAGAAACCTCGCCTCAATAGTGTTCGCAGTAGAGCAAAAAATTCCAGCAGAAACTACTATATCAAAACTGATTGTTAACCAAGCAGCCTAGTTCTTGGCCAAGTGATATCGTAGCTTTTCCACAGTGGACTTGATATTTGCTGCAATTCTTTGATATGATTCTAGTGCATCCTTGTCAATAAAGAGATCTTTTTCCGATTTCCATTCTGACGTTATGACTATTTTTGCATGGGATTCCTTTTTTGGCTTGTACTTGAACCAGTATGAATCATCGTTTGCTATCTGTGCCTTCTCGTAGTCTACCTTTGCCTTTGCCTTGTAGACAGAAACTGTGATCACCTGCTCCTTTAGTAGGGCATGCATCATAAGATCGTGGAGTCTTTTATCCGCGTTCAGTACGGCTATTACATCATCTTGTATCATCCCTGGCGGTAGCGTTGTAAGTTTGCCATACCCACTCCAAATAAAGTCCTCAACTTTTGAGTGTAATCTGCCCTTTAGGATCTTTGCGAGGGTGCCAAAGTTGAGAGGGCCTATTGTATATTCTGATGGCAGCGAAATGAAAAATCGCACCTTCCACGTAGTTCCTTCAGCTATGCCCATCCCAAATGTACCGCCTGGGGCATACTCGCTTTTAGTTATGGTCTTGCGCTTTAGTATGTCGATAAAATCAATGCTGTCATTTATCTTCATGACGCCCCTACTTGCTATTCCAGGGGTTGGGCCAACTAGCGAAGATCTAGGGTAGTCATACTCAAAATCCATCGTTCCGTCCGGAATCAGCTTACAGTCCAGTCCAAGTGAGCTTAGGTGTTTGTGCAACTTTTTTGTCACTTTTTCCTCTACTGCTGTTGAGACAATTGTGTCAGGATAATGTAACGTAAATGATCTACGTCCTCTATATTTTTAAGATTATCTGTCAGCAGTGAAAAATGATTACATCAGCTCTGAATTTTTTTGTATTTTTTGTATGGTTTTATGAAAAATATGTATTTTTTATATCACGGCTAAGCCGAAATGATGGTTGCCAATACAAAAAGATCGATCAAAACGTCTGAGTCAACATCCAATCAATATCGGAATTTATTTAGTACACAGGGGTAGTTTTCTTATGAAATTTGGTTTTGTTTTGTTGATTCTGAAAATGGGGGAAATTACTCCATGACAATCGGAGTTGTAATAGGAGAGTCCAAACCGACTTCAGTAAGCGCGCAAACCTCAAAGCCTGTCTCTGTCGGGGAATATGTAATAATTGACTCGCAGGACGGAAAGATTTTGGGTCTTGTCGAAAGATCCTTCGTGTCTAGTGCTGCGCTAAACGACATTCACAACTTTGATGAGGCAATTGAAAGCAAGGAGATAGCTGACATCAACACACGCGACAAAAGCTACACTGCAAAAATCACAATACTTGGATATTTGGAGGCTCTGCAAAAAAACCTAGTCATACTTCCGGCAATACCACCAATTCCAGGAACGGCAGTTCTAAATGCCACAAAGGATGATCTCGGAGCAATATTTGGCCCGCAAAAAGACGAATGGATAAAGATTGGAACGCTTTTGAGAAACTCGCAAATTGACGCAAAGATAAACCTCAACAAAATAGTCTCAAGGCACCTTGGAATCCTAGCAATGACAGGTATGGGAAAAAGCAATCTTGTCTCGCTATTGGCAAAACAAATCGCACAGCTTGATGGAACCCTGATAATTTTTGATTACCATAATGATTATTCGGATCTCAACATTCAAGCAATGAATGTAATTGACGCAAAAATAAATCCGCGACTCTTGGATGCAAATACTCTTTGTGATGTTCTTGAAATAAGGGAAAATGCCGATATACAACAAAGAATTGTGCGACTCGCGTTCACACAAGACGTAAAGGATGCAAAGGATTTCTGGGCCGCACTAGACCACAACGTCGCAATGATTGGGGCAGACCCAGCACGCAAAGAAGACAGACATTCCGCAGACAGGGTCCAAGACAAAATCGATGACGCTCAAAACAGGTTCGCAGATGTGGTGGACCCTGACATAACGGATCCACTGGGACTGATAAAAGAGGGAAAGATTAACGTGATCAACGTATCTGATCTTTCGGAAAAACAGGCAAACGTCGCGCTGGAGCATTATTTCCGGGAGCTGTTAAATGACAGAAAAGCAGCACTTGCTGCAAAAACAGCAAAGACCAAAGCAGCTCACAGATACAGATTTGACTCTCCAATCTTTGTAATAGTTGAAGAAGCGCACGTATTCATCCCAAAAGGCGAGGACACCCGCACAAAATACTGGGCTGCTAAAATAGCAAGAGAGGGTCGCAAGTTTGGCCTCGGCCTTGGTATAGTGTCACAAAGACCTCGAAACATAGATCCAAACGTCTTAAGCCAGATGGGCTCGCTAGCAGTAATGAAAATAGTTCAGGAAGACGACCAGCACCAGATTGCGTCTGCCGCAGAGTCGATTAGCCGAGATTTGATAAGTCAGCTTACATCACTTAACGTGGGCGACGCACTGCTTGTGGGGCAATGGGTTAACCTGCCTGCAATAGTGCACTTTGATGAGGTAAAAGACAAGGCAGTAGGTTCGGACAAAAATGCTGTATCTGAATGGAGACATGCAAAGAAATTTGAAAAGGTCGCGGCAGAGTCGACACAGGGCTTGATACAAAAAGATCTTTTGCTTGATTGACATGTTTTCTCACATATCTGACACACATCTTGGATTGGTGCAGTACGGCCTAGAGGAAAGGGAAAACGACATTTACAACTCGTTCAACGAAGCGATAGACGCGTCGATAAAAGATCATGTGGATTTTGTGATTTTTGCTGGGGATATCTTTCATGTACCAAACCCTAGCGGTACTGCCATACTACAAATGGCAAACGCACTACGTCGGCTAAAGGAAAACGACATTGATTCATTTTTTGTTTTGGGAGAGCATGACATTTCAAGAATTCGTTCAACTCCAGTTCCATACGTGTATCATAATCTGAAATTTGCAAAATACATTGGGGATGGAAGGCCACACATACACAAGGATGTTTTCCTGGCAGGGTTTGACAAGATCAGGAAAAGCGAGATTCACAACTTTCATGAGAAGTTTGCCGCGATAGACAGGGCTGCAAAGGAGCACAAGGGGCATAAAATTCTAGTCATGCACCAGGGAATCGCAGAGATAAACGAGTTTGCAGGCGAGCTGAACTCTACTGACCTGCCAAGAAACTTTACCTACTATGCGATGGGGCACCTGCACGACAGGTTCCTAAAACAGTTCTCACACCTTGGCGGACCTGTTGCATATCCGGGTTCAATCGAGCTCACTACAAGCGAGGGAATCACGGAAAAGCAAAAAGGATTCTATCTAGTAGACATATCGTCTGGGGAACCAAAACCTGACTGGATAACTCTTGAGATACGCCCACAATTTTCAGAAAACACAGAGTTTACAAATCTAGAAAGAACAGTAACACAAATACTGCAAAAGACACCCAATCTTAGGAAAAAGCCAATAGTTGAGCTTAGAATTTCAGGCGATGACATCCAGTCTGATTTAGTACAAGCACAGATGGCAAGACTTGCAACAAACACGCTGTACTATACTTGGAAAATAATACACAGAGATATGGACAACTCATCGATATTCACTAACAAACCTGCAAACATTGACAACGAGCTAGTCAAGCTTGCGACTAGTACACTTGGTTCAGAAGAACTTGCAAGATTTGCCATACAAGAACTCTTGGATACGCTCGCGGAAAACAAAATCCAAGAGGCAACGCAGCTAGTTATTGAAAATTTTGAGCAGTTTAGGAGAAAGAAATGATAACATCAGTTGAGCTTAGCAACTTTATTTCTCATAACGCTACAACCCTTAGCTTTGAAAATGGAGTGACTGTCTTTGTAGGCCACAACGGAGCAGGAAAGTCAAGTGTCATAGACGCAATAACATTTGGTCTGTTTGGAGAGCACACAAGAAAATCAAACAAGAGCCTCATTCGGCGCGGAGCAAGCAAAGCATATGCCAAGGTCAATTTCACCTCAAGGGGAAAATCATACGAAGCAGTACGAACCGTTGACTCGAAGGGAACGCTTTCCACACAGCTGCTTGAAAAAAGAGGTGATGATCTCATACAACTTGCAGCAGGCGAGAGGAGGCAGTATGGGGAGTCCACAAGCGAAATCATAGAGGCCAAAATAGGCTTGGACTTTGCCAAGCTAAAAGTGGCCTCAATCGTGCAACAGGGAGAGCTGAACTCGATAATCAAGGCAAAACCAAAAGAATTCAAGGAAATGCTAAATGCGATAATCGGAATCGATAAGCTTGACTTGGCATCTGAAGGCCTAAAACTGGTACAGAAAAACTTTAGACATACAATTCAGCAACAATATGACGGATACGATGACACCCATACTGATCTACTTGCCAGAGAACTAGAACAAAAAAGACAGGAAATAGAAAAGACTGAACTACAAAGACAAACACTCCAAAAAAGAAAAGAATCAATGGAAACAGAGCTACAAAAAATAGAACACGAAATAAAATCTGGCTCACAAAAAGAAGCCATTCTAAAAGAACTCGAAGAAAGAAAAACAGAGCTTGCCAGATATGTAAAAGATGCAATAACCTCAATCCAAAAAGAAATACTGGAAAAAGAACGCAAAATACGGGAATGCGAAGGATGTTTTGAAGAAGCGGCAGTACATTCTGATCTAAAGTCAAGAATAGACAAAGCAGATCTTGATCTGACTGAAATTGATGGAAAGATGCGGGACTTTGAAAGACAACAAACCGTTCTACAAGAACACCAGGCACTTGCAAAAAAGCTTCAACCCCATGATGGTAAATGTCCAGTATGTGACTCGCAAGTAGATAGTCTTAGGCCAATCTTCAGAATGGAGCACATCAAATCAGAACAAGAAAAAATCGTGCAATCGTGCCGCGTCCTTGAGACAAAAAGGCAACAAATACTCACAGAAAAAAAAGATATGATACAAAAATATCAAAAATCAATAGAGGCAAAGGCGACTCTTGCAGCTCACGCTATACAAAGAAGAGAACAACTAGAAATGCTTCGAAGCGAGATAGGACTCCAAAAAAGCCAGATTAAAAAAATACCGCCCACGATCACCACTTCAGGACAACTTGTTGAGGCAGCTGCGATTGATTCTCACGCACGACTCCTTTATGAAAAAATTGTGAGCCTAAAAGAGCAGGTCGGCGCGTTTGACCCAGTGGCGTTTTCTACACTTAGACAGGAATTTGAGCAAAAGCGTAAAGAGGTAAGCAAAGTCGATCAAGAATTTGGTGCAGTCATCGAAAAAATACAGCAGGCAAACCAAAGAGTCACGAAAATCATATCAATACTTGGCGATCTCAAGGACGTAAAAAATTATCTTGAAAAATTAGAACTAGTGCAAAACAACGTCTATAACAGAGACGGTTCAGTAGCTACCAGTCTTCGTTCATGGGCCCTGTCAGCTATATCTTCAAAGGCCTCAGAATATCTTGGAATGCTGAACACAAAGATTCACAGGGTAGCATTGTCTGAAAAAACCCGTGATGTAGTAATTACGTGTTTTTCAAAAGATTCACCAGTAGACGTTGATTCGCTGTCAGGTGGAGAACAGGTAAGTGTTGCACTGGCAATACGACTTGGTATGGCGCACCTGCTTGGAACGTCGAGCCTTAACTTTGTCATTCTGGACGAACCTACAACACACCTTGACTCCGAGAGAAGAAAATCATTGGTTCATGTATTGTCCCAGCTGTCAGACATACAAAACAGCGCAAGCCAATTACAGCTCATAATAATAACACACGATGCGGAAATCTTTGAGGACTCGTCGGTTGAAAAAATTTACAAGTTCGAGTCAAGTCAGGACGGAACCAAAGTTTCTCTACTCTAGCCGCCTGTCAATTTGGCAAATTTTTCGTTCTTGCTAAGTTTTTCCATGAATATGAGATTTGAAAGAGCTACCACTGCTGATTCTTTTACTGGTTCGCTTGGATCGTCTAGAGCATTTTCGAGCGTCTGTCTTGCCTCTTTTGCGCCAACCACTCCTAGCGCAATTGCTGCCTCGTGCCGCACAAACATGCTTGAATCATCACGCGTGGCCTCCTCTAGGTGTTTTATTGCGCTTCGATACCCCATCTGGCCTAACGAAAATGCTGCCTCGTGCCGCACCAGCTCATTTGGGTCGTTTTTTAGAACCTTAGCAATGTAGGGGATTTTGTCCTCGCCGCCAAAATCAACTAGAATGCACGTTGCCCTCGTCCTTACCACATAATCGTCATTGTCTAGCAGTTTTACAAAATAATCGACGTCCTTTTTTTCATACATGTCCTCCATTTCTGCAAAAAGAGACAGCCTTTTTTCTGGTACTACATCCATTTGATTTTTGAAAAATTCTTAGGTATATTATCCTAATTCGGAAAATCAGCTAACGTTTTATAACGAATCCAAAACAAGCAAAATCGTTGATAGCGCAAATAGGAGAAAAGGCGCCAAACCTCTCAGTATCAAAATGGGTTCAGGGAATGCCAACAAACCTTGATCAGGAAAAAGATCACATCGTCCTAGTTGAGGTCTTTCAGGTGAATTGTCCTGGGTGTTTCCTGTATGGAATTCCGGAAGCAATCACCATCTACAACAAATATCATTCAGATGGTGTAACTGTCCTAGGATTGGCAACGGCGTTTGAAGATTTCGACAAGAATACATTTGAGAATTTAGAGCTCTTATCAAAAACTGGCCAGGTAATCGGCGAGACAAAAAAGGCACTTACCAAATATGGGAATCTAGCAGATGGCGACAAAATACCGTACAAGATTCCATTTCCATTGGGCATGGATGTTCTGGTAAAAGAAACCGGCACACCAAGCAAGGAAAAAATGACTGACTTTATCAAAAGTCAGATTCCTGACTTTGACGCGCATCCAGAAGACTACCGGAACCAGATATTTGCACGCGTAGAATCGTACTTCAAGTCAAAAGAGTATTCTGCAGAAACCTTTGAAAAATACGCACTAAGAGGAACACCATCGTCGATACTGGTAGACAGAAAGGGAGTTCTCAGAGACGTTTCCTTTGGCCAGACGGGCCATCTGGACTCTATGATTGAAAAACTGATGAAAGAATAACTAGCTAGGCTTCGACTTTGTTTTATAATAATATGCAAATGTGCTGCCCATCCCGACTGCTATCATTATTACTACAACTGCAACGATGGTCAAAGTCTGGTCGTTGTTTTTTGGAACATCACTAGTTGATGATAGTTGGTCGTTAGGTGACACATAGGCACTTTTCATCTCTAGGGTGTGGGTGCCGTTCCCTTTGAACTCTAGTGTGACAAAAGAAATTTTCTCATTTTGCAAAACTTTGGTAGGGATCTCCGCTCCATCAAGATAAAATTTGATCTGCCCAGATGTCACGTTTTTTGGTATCTGAAGTTCACCAATGTTATTCTCAAGGCTGCTGGTTATATCCAAAAACATCGACTCTTGTTCAAATCTAACGTTTCGAATGTCAAAGTTTGCAGTAGTTTTTATCTCAAATGTCTTGCCGTCGACTCTGACGTCAAAGCTTGTACTCAGACCTGTCCTGTCAGATAGTGGTTCTGCAAAAACGGGAAGCACCGTCAGGAAAAAAAGTAATATGACTAGAAATTTCAATTTATGCTGGAATGACTCGTTTTCTAAGTTCTTTGTCCTTTGATATCCTTGGATGGGATGGATCAGCTAACAATACTTCAAACCAGTAATGAAATCCGTCCTTGTACAAAAAGTACGAGCCAAGTAATTTCAACGTCTTGTATTTTTGATGTGTTCTTTTTTCTGCTACTTGCTGCATGTTGACGTCTGCCTTTATCCTTGTGACGCCTAGGTGCTTTGGCCTTCTGCCTGCAACCGGCCTTTGCCTTCTCATGCCACCTGTTCCGACGCGTGTTCTAATTACGACCATGCCTTGTTTTGCCTTGTACCCGAGCCTCCTTGCTTTTGGGATCCGACTCGGCCTGTCTATTCTTGTAAAGGCCGCCTCTTTTCTCCACTGAACGGCCCTTTTTCTTATCTCTGGCGAGTTTTCCTGCCATAGTTTGAGCCATGTTGCATCCTGGTGACTGAGCATTACCGCACCTATTTCAAACCCCTTAATATCTCAAACCCCGAGTTTCAAAAAGTACCTATACGTAACAAATGTCCGCGAGTGTCAGAATTTTCCTAGGTTTTTTCACTCGCAGGAATTTCAGAGATGAAACTCGTCTATTTTGTGACCAAGTATTTGATATTCATATCGATTAATCCGCGATACTGGGGAACGTTTTTTTGTAGTTGGTTTTTGTAATAATCTGTGAAAAAACGCCATCTTGCATTATGTGTGATTTTGTTTGCAGCTGCCATGCATGCAGCTGATGCGCAAACAATTGAAGTAAGCACAAGCAAAGACACATACAACTATGGTGATTACCTCGGGATCAACATCACCGTTTCGGAAATAACCGGAGACAATGCTGTGTTGTATATCGTGGATTCAGCAGGGAAAAAAAGCACAGCAATACCAGTTGAGATAAAAAACCTGACAACTACAATAACTTCTCCAAACCCGTTTGACTCGCTGCTTTTCAAAGAGGGCAAATATGAAATCGAGATCCAGTATGCTGGCGAAAGATCATATGCGGAATTTGATCTAATCGATGCTGGAAACGTGGTGATGCCGTTTGGCAGTAATGTGGTGGTTCCACAATGGTCAAGTGGTACGTTATCTGATTATGGGCTGCTCAAGTTTCTTGTTGACAAAAACACCATATCATTACCTGAAGGGAAAACACTCATGGAGAGCGCCAAGATTCCATCCTGGTACAAGATAAATGCCTCATGGTGGTCTGAAAAGAAAATATCTGATGAAGAGTTTGTAAACGGCCTTGCCTATCTTTTGAGCCAGAAAGTAATAAAACTGAATTTAGCTTGAGTTCTTTCTGCCAGCCTTTCCTATTGCCCACAGTACTATCATGATGATGAATGCGATTACAAATGAAGCTATTATCGGAGCCACTAGTTCAACTGCGGTACTGCGAGCGGTGGTTTGTTGAGTTTCGTCAAGAACACACTGTCCATCTTTGAGTGTTGTCCCAGGACCGCAAGTTTCGTCAAGAACACAAACTCCGTCCTTTAGGACGGTTCCAGAACCGCATTGCATTTCTTGCACTGTTTTGGCTGGCATCTCTTTAACCGGTTCTTCCTCTACTGGCTCTGTTTCAGTAGGGGTCTGTACTGCCGGTTCTTCCTCTACTGGCTCTGTTTCAGTAGGGGTCTGTACTGCCGGTTCTTCCTCTACTGGCATCTCTTCTTCAGCTGGCGCTTTTTGCTGGGCTCCAAATTCAGTTCCAATAATGTCAATTGAAGAGGTACCAGATGGTACTGTGATAGTTAGGGTCCTGGTAGTCTCCGTTGTTTCTTCTGTGAAGACTGCTTCATCAAAATCTGCAAGCACTACAAAGCTTTCGTCAGCACCATCAACTCTTGAATCAAAAAAACTCCTCTCAAGTGTAATCTCTAGAGTAGAAGAAATATCGGTAGTTGCAATCAAAACAGTTAGGGTTGATGTGGGCACATCGACTTCCATTCCGTCAACGACAAGCCCGGTGGTGTCATAGTTTACTTCGTAGGTTACCCCGTTTACCTCAACTGACGTGGTTCCTGGCTCTGCAAAGGCTAGATTTGGCAATATCAGACTTAACGTCAATAATGCAAAAACCAGTTCTGACTTCAATCTAGATTACGCCTCGTAAAATCTGTATTATCTTTTCTGCTATAACATTTGCGGCCAATGACTGAGCTTCTTTTGTCTGCGCTCCAATATGAGGCGTGGCAATAAAGTTCGGCAGGCTGACAAGCTTGTTGCCAATGGCTGGCTCTTTTTCAAATACATCAAGTGCAGCACCACCCAAATTGCCTGATTTGAGTGCCTCGTATAGCGCCTCCTCATCCACCGTTCCGCCTCTAGACGTGTTGATTATTTTTGCGGTCTTTTTCATGGTGGCAAGTCTTTTCGCGTTTATCAGATTTTTTGTACTGTCCAATAATGGAACGTGCAACGACACATAATCGGCGCTCTGGAGCAGCGTGTCAAGATCAGCCTTCATCAGTCCTACCTCTTTTGCAAATTCTGGATCGATTGGTATTACATCATACCCAATAATGTTCATGTTAAGTGATCTTGCAAGTCTTCCGAGCCTTTTTCCAATGTTTCCAAGACCAACTATGCCAAGATATTTTCCAGCGAGCTCAGTTCCCATGATCTCTTTTTTTATCCAATTGCCATTTCTGACCTCTCTGTCTGCGCGCGGAATATCTCGTGCAAGTGCCAACATCAGACCAATAACGAGCTCTGCTACTGCATTCATTGCACCTTCGACTGCGTTGATCACTCGAATGTTTTTTGCCTTGGCCGCTTCGGTGTCTATGTTGTCTAGTCCGACTCCAACACGTGCAAGTATTTTGCACTTTGTCGCTTTTTCGACTAGATCTTTTGTGATAGTAGTCCTGCTTCTGACTATGACTATTTCATAATTACCGATCTTTTTTGTTAGCTCGTCTGGGCTTATTTGCGGCTCGTAAGTTACTTTGAGCCCATTTTTTTGTAAAATGTTATTCAGGATTGCATCAACTTGGTCACAGATTAGAACCGATTCGCTAAAACTCATGCAGATTGCCTTTTGCTGTACAGAATATAATATTATTGAAATATAATAAAAAGAAGAAAATGGGGAAATTTAGATTCCTAGTTCTGCCTTGATTTCGTCAGCACGTTCGTCAGTGTACAAGCCATGCAAGTTGATCATTGGATGATCAATTGTGTTCTTTCCTGCTGGAGGAATTGCATCACTTGGGTTGCCTAAGAGGTGTGCGTATGATGGCGCGTTTGTACCCAGTTGGGCGTTTAGACCAAATGGATCCCCTACTACCATGACTGTTGCCGCACCTGTGAAGATTGCTGCATAGTCGTGGTTGACTGCTACATATACGCCTGGTTCATCAAAGACCACGTCAGCAATCATGCCTTGTGAGCCTCCAACTAGCCAAGTCTCAGTTCCCTTTGCTTGCACAACGTTTGCTTGTGTTACACGGTCGATGATTTCGCCTACGATGTGGAAGAACACTGGTTCGTTTCCTTGGTTTTCAACAAAGAATCTTACCTTCTGTCCTTGTTCAATGAACAATAGCTGCGATTGGTATTGTTTAAGATCCTTGGAGTTCCATGGTTGAGCTACGAAGATGTTTTTCTTCTCGTCACCCTTGATGAGCTTGTTGTGATCCGCATTCGGTACATAACCAAATGACATACCATTAACTACCGTCCACGAAGTCTCATGCTTCATCATTTTTCCTTGATCATATCCACCTTCATCGTTTAGGTACAATTGGTTGTACTGGAGCTGGAATTCAAGGGCATCTGCAGAATATGTCTGTCTATCTCTGACTACTTGTCCGTCGCTAACCTTTGTTTTTTCGACAATCAATGGCTTGTAGCCTTTGAGTGGGTCGACAATGGTCATGCCGTACATGCCAGATAGGACATGCTGGTCCATTGCTGCTACGTCAACACCAGAGCAGTGGTACTTGAAGGTACCAGGCACTTGTGCAACATAACAGAATGTCTTTGACTCACCTGGCAAAACTTTGCCAAAGTAAGATGCGCTGTTTTCTGATGCATGCATATCGTTTCCGTGTGGTGTTGGTTCACCTTCTGGGACTGTTAGGGTCGCCATTATGACATCACCTTGTGTGACTCTGACGGTTGGTCCTGGGACCTGGCCGCTAAAAGTCATGGCCTTGTATGTGCCGCCACCAATTACTGGTAGGTCTGCACTTTGACCGGTAAGGTCTACTGTGACCACATTTCGTCCTTCCTCGATGTTGTCGCAGTCAACTGAAGCAAATGCCTCTGGCATGACAAGTCTCAAACCACCCATGTTGTGGATACTTTGAGTCAAGTCATCGCTTCCATTTGATACTGCCATCGTTGAACCAACGATTTGCGTTTGTGTGTATGTGCTTCCGAATAAGGTTGCTGCCAATACCGCTACTGCTGTAACGGAAAATAGCATACTGTAACGCTTATTCATTGAGTTTGAGACTTCTACCAGACTATATAATAATTCGCTTTATTTCCAGGTGAATCTTATATTTTTGCAGACTCGAACCCGCTGAGAATTTATCTTAGTGATTGAGAGGTGAATCTGGTTTGAAGTATAGGGTAGACAAGGACTCACTTGGAGAGGTAAAGATCCCGTCAGATGCATACTATGGAGCGTTTACTGGCAGGGCAGTAAAACAATACAAAGTCACGGGCAACAAATCACACCCAAACCTCATCTCTGCATATGTTATGATAAAGCGTTCTGCAGCAGTTGCTAACATGAGGACAAAGGCAATTGACAAAAAGCGCGGCGATGCGATAATCAAGGCCTGCGACAAAATCCTCGCCGGCAAGTTTTCCGACCAATTTGTAATTGAGGAGATGAACTCTGGAGCTGGGACTGCGTTTAACATGAACTCTAACGAAGTGATATGTAATGTGGCACTGGAAATATTGGGAAAAAGAAAGGGAGACTATGACTCATTACACCCAAACGATCACGTGAACATGTCACAGTCAAGCAACGACACATTTCCAACTGCAATGCATGTTGCAATTCTTTTAAACGTCAACGAAATGCTTGCGTCAGTTGACACGCTCATCAAGTCGCTTACAAAAAAGGCAAAAGAATTTTCAAGTTTTAAGAAAATTGGCAGGACTCACCTCATGGATGCGCTGCCAGTAACTCTCGGCAGTGAGTTTTCGGCTTACACAACTTCGATTACAAAGGCTCGTAATGCAATCGTTATGGCAAAAACAGAACTGGAGTCTGTAGGACTTGGCGGAACTGCCGTGGGTGACGGGACGAACACGCCAAAAGGATACAGGCAGATTGCAATCTCAGAGCTTGCAAAAATCTCAGGGCTACATCTAAAGGCGGAAAAAGACATGCAACACTCACTACAGTCAAAATTTGCAGTAACTAACATGTCATCCGCAGTAAGAAACCTTGCACTTGAGCTAAATAAAATCGCAAACGACATACGTCTTATGGCATCAGGACCAATTGCCGGACTATCGGAGCTTGGGATCCCGGCAGTACATGCCGGCTCTTCAATAATGCCTGGAAAAGTAAACCCGTCACTTGCAGAATGCCTTAACATGATTTGCTTTGGAATAATTGGAAATGATGTCACCGTAGCAAATGCCGCGCAGGCAGGACAGTTTGAGCTAAATGTGATGCTGCCTGGGATGCTAAAGACCATGCTTGATTCTACTGACATGCTCAAGAACTTTTTACCAATTTTTTCTGCAAACCTAATTGACGGTCTTACTGCAAACGAAAAAAGGCTAAAGCAAAACATCGAAAAAAGCCCGGTCATGGTCACACTACTTGCGCCAAAGATAGGTTATCAAAAGTCGGCAGATCTCTTCAAGGAATCACTCAAGACAGGAAAGACAATCCGCGAACTTGTTGTTGCAAAAAAACTAATGTCGCAAAAAGAACTCGACGCATTATTCAAATAGTATGGCAAAAATCTGGGTTGAGTCATACGGATGTTCTGCAAGTTTTGCAGATGCGGAAATGATCTCAGGCTTAATTCTGAATGGGGGGCATACACTTGCATCAAGCTCGCGTGACTCTGATCTGAACCTTATTGTCACATGTTCTGTCAAGGACGCAACTGCAGACAAGATGGTGAACAGAATAAAAAAACTAAAAACAAAACCGCTGGTTGTTGCAGGTTGCCTTGCAAAGGCAGAGCCAAAAACAGTAGGGAAATTCTCTCCAAATGCGAGCCTGATGGGGCCAAACTCGCTTGGAAAGACACTTCAGATAATAGACTCGACGCTTTTGGGCAGAAAAAAAATTGAGCTTGCAGACTCTGACGCCACAAAGACAGGACTGCCAAAGGTAAGACTAAATCCGATTGTCGGAATTATTGAGATAGCCAGCGGGTGCATGAGTGAGTGCACGTTTTGTCAGACCAAGCTGGCAAAGGGCGATCTAAAATCCTACAGGATGGGCGACATTGTGAGGCAGGTGAGCTCTGAGATAAGGGATGGCTGCAAAGAGATCTGGCTCACATCGACAGACAATGGATGCTATGGACTTGACATCGGCACAACACTGCCTGAGCTTGTAAACAAAGTATCGGAAATTCCAGGAGAGTTTTCCATCCGGGTGGGAATGATGAACCCGATGTACATGCCCAGAATCAAAGAAGGACTGGCAAAATCATTTGAAAATGACAAAGTCTACAAGTTTTTGCACGTGCCGGTGCAGGCAGGAAGTGACAGAGTCCTAAACGAGATGAAGCGAGGCCACACAGCAGCGACATTCCGAGACGTGGTCAAGAAATTCAGAGACAAATTTGAAAAATTTACAATCTCGACCGATGTCATCGTAGGATTTCCATCAGAAACCAAGGAGGACTTTGAAAAGACAATCGATCTCCTAAAAGAGACAAGGCCTGACATCGTAAACCTCTCAAGATACAGCCAGAGGCCAGGAACAAAGGCAGCAGAAATGGTGCAAATTGACGTATCTGAGATAAAAAAACGAAGCAAGCAGGTATTTGATCTGGTAAACGAAATAACGCTTCAAAACAACAAGGAATGGATAGGCTGGAAAGGCCGTGTTCTCTTTAACGAGCAGACTGACGGCAAAATCCGCGGCAGAAACTTTGCATACAAATCTGTCTTTGTGGATACAGACATAAATCTTGGCGATCAAAAACAGGTAGTCATAACCAAGACAACAAACCACGGTTTGTACGGACGGATCGCTAGCTAAAACTTTTAGATCGGATCTTGGATCAAAATTAAGTAAGAAGGTTTTTTATTCTATTTTGCAAGAGTTCCACATGGACTTTGTTCAGCCCGTCCTTTTGGTAGGAATAGGTGGCGCAGGCTCGAGGCTTGCCGCACACGCAAGCGAGTTGATTGGAGCCGACTGGGTTGCAATAAGCCATGACAGCAACGACCTTGGCTCTCAAAACGACATAAAAATTCACACCGAGTCACACGTCAATCCTTCGGTTTATCTGATAAGGGCACAGGCTCAAAAGTCGATGGACAAGATTCGAGGCACAATCTCAGACTATTCCACGGTTGTTATTTTTGCAAACCTCGCAGGAAAGGCTGGCACGGCAATTTCCCCTCTAGTAGCCATGGCAGCAAAAGAGGAAGGAAAAAAGGTCTTGTCCTTTGCGATTATGCCGTTTAGATTTGAAAAAGAAAGACTCTTTCTGGCAGGAGTCTCACTCAAAAGGCTACGCACAACCTCCGATTCTACTATAGTAGTTGACAACGACGCACTGCTGGAAAGCAATCCAGAACTCACACTCAACAAATGCTACGAAATCGCCAATCATGCAATCACATATGTGGTAAATTCGCTTGGAGCGTCGTCTATTTCTGACAGTCTCAACATTCTTTCTACAAGCGTAAATGTGAGGGACGTCGAGATGTCGCTGCGCGATTCTGTAAAGATGCTTTATGAAGACGCACCGCCAACAAGCGTCAAAAAAACAATGCTGTACGTGTTTGGCTCTGACAACGTCTCTGTTGGCAAAATCAATTCAATTACAAATACAATTTCAGGCATATTCGATGAAAACAATACAGCTGTCAGCCTTGCAACCACACAAGGAGACAAATCCCAAGTCGTGATGGTCACGTCAGTTGAAGGTACACTAAAGTTTGACAGCTATGATCCGTTGGGGATGATTCCAAAAGAAAATACATTGGACTGGGACGAACCAGAGTCAAGCATCAAAACTGGGATCGACTTGTATCAATTAGAATAATCATTCACTCCCAACACATTCAATCTTTATCTTTAAGCTTATTTTTCTTTAATTTGTGAAGGCCGTTCTAATTCTTCTGTTGTGTGTTATTATTCTAATCGCGCCTTCTATCCAGGAGTCATCTGCAAAAAAAAGCAACTACATAAAGTATGATACAACTGGCCAGAAATTCAACGGCACCCCAACACTGTGTGCATTAGAACCGCAAAAGGATCCAACCGTACCTGAAAATATCGTCCCGCACATGATGAAAGCAGTCCGGTCAAACGTGGATGCGTGGATAGGCCCTCTAAAATCTGGCAGCCCCCGTGATTCCAAATGGGACGTAAACTATGTTGCTATAGGACGTGACAAACAATCCAGTTATGATTATTCCAAATGCGATGTCATTATTTCATTTTCTAAAACACCACCAAAAACACAATCAGCAGAAATTCTAGGCGTGCAGTACTACAAAAACGGGAAAAATTTTGTTGAAATATTCTACCAAGGATACGGAGTATGCGAAGAGCTAACCAATGTCTGGCAAATTTGGTATACGTGCGAATCAAATTCGCCCAAACTAATCGACTCGATGGGAGCAATACTCAGACATGAAATAGGACACGCGTTTGGACTAGGGCACTACATATCAGAAGAAACCGGATATCTGAAAGGTAATGTGATTCCGCCTTCCATGATGGTTCCAATCATTGATCTTATTGCAAGCCCGGTTGGGGCTCCGATAAACCCAGCCGATTTACAAATAATGCCAGTCGATATTCAGAAACTAAAAGAAATTTATGGCAACAAGGGGTGGGGTTACAAGTCTCAAACAGCAAATGATGACAAAAACATTCTGAGCAAATCTGATCCAACCAAAACAAAAAAGATTCAGCTAAAAAGAGGGGCCGTCATCACTGAAAAAATTTCTGGCACCGTGCCGACTGACATGTACAAAAAGGGACAGCGAGCCGATATCACAGTCATTACGCCTGATGGACGTGCAGAAACTCAAAAAATTCTAGTCGACAACAAACGTACGTTTGAGCACATATTCAATGTGATGGATACGACGACCCCGGGGAAATACCAGATAACTATATCATATTCTGGAAAGGAAATTAAAAAAATCACATACGATGTAATTAAGATAAAATAATTATTTTGATTTCTTGGCTGGTTTTTTTCCTTCTTTTTTCTCTTCCTTCTTTGGTTTTGCTTCCTTGAGGACTTCCTTCTTTGGCTCTGGCTTTTTTTCAGCTTGCTTTGGCTCTGGTTTTTCTTTTGGTTCTTCAACCTTGACATCAGCTTCTTTTGGTTCTACCTTTGGCTCTGGTTTTTTCTCTGTCTTTTTACCTTTGGACTTTTCTTCAGATTTTTCTTCTGTCGCCTTGGCTTCTTCCTCATATGTTGATACCAAGACATAACCCTCGTCTGTCTTTGCCATTTTGACTCGGATCTTCCTTGGAGGGCTTCGAATCCCGCGCTTCCATACTGCCTGGCTTAGATCCTGATCGATTTTGATCTGTTCTGTCTTCATGTGGTGCGTGGCAAATTCCTTTATCATGTTGATTGCCCGCTTTGCCCTCTGGTTGTTTGGTGAAAGCCAAACTTTGCCTAGGTTAATCGTATAGACTCGCTCTGCTTCTTGCGACAACTTATCCTACTCCCACGTCGGTCTGTCTCCACTGTCTTCTCTTTGGATTGGTTCTGACCTGTCTTTTGGTCTTGAGAATAATCCAAGCCGGCACTGCAGAGTTTTGCTTTCTCTTTTTGAGCAGTCGTATCTTACGTCCGGAGGGTTTTCTTGCCGCCATGAAAATTGAGGCAATTTACCCTCTTTTTAAATGAATCTCGGGTGTTTTGCGGATTTTATGATTACAAAAGATTGTTTTGTCTAAAGATGTCTGTGATTTGTTTTAGCATTCTTGCAGATGCGCCCCAAATTATCTTGTTGTGGTATGTCAGCTTGTACGCCTCAAAAAGTGATCTGTGCTCTTCGTCGTCGTCAACAGACAATGTTTGCAAAAGTGGAATCAGAGGAATTTGTAGTATCTCCTCGACTTCGGGGTTTGGTCTGAGCGGCGGAATATCTTCTAACGCGGAAACAAATGGGATTATTGTAAATCCAGAGTTTCTTGTCTTGACGGGGTTTAGCTGCCCGATTACCTGTTTGCGTGATATCTGTAATGCGATTTCTTCTTCTGTCTCGCGAATAGCCGTATCTAAAAGATCCTTGTCGTCTTGCGCAAGCTTCCCGCCTGGAAACGATATCTCGCCGGCATGCTGCTGCATGGTCATTGGTTTTTGCGTCATTATTGTTTTGAGGTCTTGGCCACTGATTACAATCAAAACTGCGGCGTACTTTGTGTTGGGTTCCTTGGCATATGGTGAAATTTCTGACGAGAGTAATTTCCTTATCTGGTCTAAGTTCAACAATACTGGGTATGGGTGTGGTAGTTATTGATTTATCCCTTCAAAAGTTATAATCAGGTAAAGTAGAGAATTTACAAATGACAATAAGGTATGAAATAAACCCGCCAAGGGTAATCCAGGACAGGATCCTGTCTCATAAGGAGGCCAGCAAGTCACTTGACAAGGTTGAAAAAAGAATAATTGATCTAAGCAAGATCTGTGGGGGGATACACCTCACCGATTCCGTATTGGGCGTACCGAGAATCTCCCCAATCACAACTGGCGCAATAATAAGAAATGACGGACTCCAGCTAGACATCACTGCAAGTATTCGCGTGCGAGACAGGAACATCACTGCCATGACCCAATCTGTATATGACGCCGTTCTCTTGGGACTTGATGGAATTTTGATATTAAAGGGGGACGAGCCGCCAAAGGGACCAAAAGATTCCAAGCTAATCCCAAGTGAGGTGGTGAGGCACTTCAAAGAACTAGGTTTTGATAAAAATCTGGACTTTTTCCTCTCAATACCTGCAAACCCAGACTTTGAAAAAATTCAAAAAAAGATTGACGCAGAGCCAAAAGGGTTTGTGACACAGGTTGTCCAGTCGTCTGATCAGGTATTCAGGCTGGTGGATAAGCTAAAGCCGCAGGGATTCAAGGTAATCCCATGCGTGATGATTCCGTCCGAGAATAATTTAAAATCTGCAAAGATGGTTGGGATTGACTTTGCCAAATACGAGAAAAACACACTCGACTTTGTCTCTGAGATATACAAGTCAACAAAAGAGGTTTTGATCACGTCGCCAAACGATTTCCGGGCAGCAGTGGATATTCTTTCAAAGCTTAAAGGATTAAAAAGAAAATAGGCCATTGTTATTTTATGCAGAAAAAGAGGTTTCTTGATGTTGTGCAGGAAAGAATTTTGCTCTTTGACGGGGCGATGGGGACTGAGATTCAGAAATTTAATCCAAAGCCAGAAGACTTTCCTGATGGGAAGGACGGATTCAACGATGGCCTTATCATGACGCATCCTGAATGGATACAAAAAATCCACAGGAGCTATCTTGAGGCTGGTGCCGACTGCATTGAGACAAACTCGTTTGGTTCAAACAAGCTGAAGCTTGACGAATATGGATATGGCGACCGGACAGTCGAGATAAACAAAAAAATTGCTGAGCTTGCAGTGCGGACAGCATCAGAGTTCCAAGACAAGCCTCGGTACGTGGTGGGCAGCATGGGCCCTACAGGTTTTCTGCCAAGCTCAAATGATCCTGACTTGGGACAAAAACCGCTCTCAGAAATAAGAGATGCATACAAACTTCAAGCAGAAGGACTCATTTTGGGAGGAGTCGATGCTCTACTGATCGAGACGAGTCAGGACATACTTGAAGTCAAGCTTGCAATCGAGGGTTCACGCATTGCAATGGAACATCTGGGCAAAAACGTGCCGCTGATAGCAAACGTGACACTTGATCAGTACGGAAAGATGCTCCTGGGCACTAACATCCAAGCAGCATACACGACCGTATCTGAAATGGGGATAGATATTTTTGGCTTGAACTGCTCCACCGGGCCAATAGAGATGACGCCTAGCGTTCGCTGGCTAAATGAGCAGGACGAGCTTAACTTACTTGTGGTACCAAACGCCGGCATGCCTGAAAACGAGGGTGGTCATGCAGTATACAAGATGAGTCCTGAAAAGATGGCAGAGGCGCTAAGGGATTTTATTACCAAGTACAAAAAGGTGCGAATCATCGGCGGTTGCTGTGGGACTAACCCTGCACACATTTCCGCACTAAGAAAAGTAATCGATGAAAAAAATCAAACCTATGATACATCTGTATCATAATTTCCTATAAAATGAATAAATTTACAAATTGCAAACAACTCATGCTAAATACATTAATTGCGTATTGATCCTGAGATGGTGGCTTGTCAACTGCATATGTCTTGATTAATTGCGATCTAGGTGCAGAAGAGCGCGTAATATCGACGCTAAAATCGATAAACCGTATACGCGAAATACATGGCGTCTTTGGCGCGTACGACATTCTTGCAAAGGTCGACGCGCCATCTAATGAACTGATACGGGACATAATTACATCAAAAATCCGAAAAATAGACAGAATACGCTCAACTCTGACCCTGATGGGAATTGAGGGACAAGACTGAGATGTCAAGACTCTCCAAACATCAGGACTATGATAAAATGCAAGAATTCCTGCGAGGACAAAGAAATCTGATTTACGGAACGATGATGATATGATATTGCTAGAAAAATCAAACGAATCGTGGATCTTTGAACAAAAATGCCAGGCATTGTTAGAATCTGCTGAAATCAGATTTGCGGGAATAATAAACCAGATGGGCAAACTAGTTGCAGGTGGATACAAAAAGGGTGAAACACCAGTTGAGGATGCAGCAGAGCAGCAAAAAATGTACATGGAGCTTGTACTGAGAGTTTCTATGAGAAAGGAATTTGATTACAGTCTTGGCCCAGTCAAATACACTGTCTCACGCAGAGAAAAAGCAGTCATGATGAGCTTCCCGCTTGGTGCTAATGTGTTGCTTGTTTCAACAATCCCAGATGTAGATCTGGATAAAACAGCTAAAAAAATCATGAAGCATGTGGGCTTGAGCTAGTCTGCTCAAATGTCCTAAATACACTAACTATACGGTCAATATTAGAAAAACCAGTATATATTTAGAAAAAGCAGCAAAACTGAATACAATTGAAAATTCCGAGGGTAAGCTCGTCACTAAAGGCAGTCGAGCTAAAACAAGTCCCACCACCACTGATCATTGGAGAAAGGCTGAACACGCAAGGATCAAAAAAGGCAAAACAGCTAGTGCTTTCTGACGACTTTGACGGCTTGATTGATCTGGCAAGAAATCAGGTGGAAGACGGTGCGCACTGCCTTGATATCTGTGTAGCTACAACTGAAAGGGCAGATGAGCTAGAGTTTATGAAAAAACTCGTCAAGCGGCTCTCACTTGAGATTGACGCGCCGCTCGTAATAGATTCAACTGATCCAAACGTCATAGAGACTGCAATCCAGCAAATCCCAGGAAAGCCGATAATAAACTCGATAAACCTGGAGGGTGACGGAAGCAGGTTCCACAAGCTTGCGCCACTTATGGCAAAGTATGGGCTTCCGGCAATTGCGTTGTGTATAGGACCAAAAGGCATGGCAAAGACACCGCAGGAAAAAGTAGAGACGGCATCACTACTACTAGAGACTGGTAAAAAATACGGTTTGACAGAAGACCAGTTCATCTTTGATGTCCTAACATTTACTCTCGCAACAGGCGAGGATGAGTTTCTTGACGCCGGGAAAAACACACTTGAGGGAATAAAACTCGTCAAACAAAAATTTCCAAACACATTTACGGTTCTGGGACTAAGCAACATAAGCTTCGGGCTTGCGCCATCTGCGCGCAAGATTCTCAATTCCGTGTTCCTGTATCATGCAGTAAAGGCCGGCCTTGACGCCGCAATAGTGAACGCAAAGGAGATAGTTCCATATCCTGAGATAGACCAAAAAGAGCGCAATCTAGTCGAAGACCTGATCTTTAACAGGCACGCAAATGCACTTGCAGACGTAATAAATCATTTTGAAAAAATAGGGACGAGGACAAACTCGGATAGAAAGGCAGAAGTGGATCCTAGTTGGCCTGCTGGAAAGCGAGCCAATTTTAGGATAGTGAACAGGCTAAAGGACGGAATTGAACGCGATGTCCGGGAGGCAATCGCAGAAAAAATCCCACAAACAAAAAGCATTGCAGGCCTGCTGCCAAGTGCCACACACCAGGCCGCAATTCAAACACTAAATGATGATCTTCTGCCTGCAATGAAGGAAGTGGGCGACAAGTTTGGTGCAGGAGAGCTCATCCTGCCGTTCGTGCTAAAGTCTGCAGAGTGCATGAAGGCAGCAGTATCTGAGCTTGAGAAATATCTGTTAAAAGAGAGTGGAGCCAGTAAAGGAAAGCTTGTGCTTGGAACTGTTTACGGTGACGTGCATGACATTGGGAAGAACCTTGTCAAGACTATTTTTGAAAACAACGGTTACACTGTATATGATCTAGGAAAACAGGTGCCATTGCAAAAGTTTGTCGAAAAGATAAATGAGGTACAACCAGATGCGGTAGGTCTTTCTGCCCTTTTGGTATCAACCTCAAAACAGATGCAGTATTTTGTGGAGCATGCAAGGAAAAATAACTTTACCATTCCAGTCTTGTGTGGTGGCGCCGCAATAAACTCGAACTATATCAACAGAATAGCGAAGGACGGAGGGATATATCATCACGGTGTGTTCTACTGCAAGACGATGTTTGAAGGCCTAAAGACAATGGACAAGCTAGTCTCCCCTGAGAAAAACCAGTTTGTAAAGGAATGGGAATCAAAAATGGAAAAATGGGTGGAAACCAAGGTTGCAAAACAAGAAGGCGAGCTTCCGCATTCTGGAATAAAGCCAGTCACGCCTCCAGTCGCGCCTGTACTAAACGAGGCGATACGGCTAGAGCCACAAGACATTGAACTGGAAGAAGTCTGGAAACATCTTGGAAAAAAGTCACTATTTGTTCTGTCTTGGGGGCTGCGCGGAATGAAAGATCCTAAGGCAGAGGGCGAAAAACTCCTCAAGGAATGGAAGAAGAAAGTGCTTGATGAAAAACTCTTCGAGCCTAGGGCCGTATATGGGTATTTTTCGTGCCACAACAAGGACGGAAAACTAGTAGTTGACAACCCAAACGGAGAAAAAGTTGTTTTTGACTTTCCGCGATCGTCGCAGAACAAGCATCTCTGTATTGCTGATTATTTCGGGGAAAACGACATTGTCGCATTCCAGTCAGTCACCGTTGGAAACAAAACTCAAGAAGTAATAGACCAGTGGAACAAGCAAGACAGATACACCGACGCGTACTATCTACACGGACTTGCAGTTGAAACAGCAGAGGCGCTCGCAGATCTCGTAAATCTTAGAATAAAAAATGAGCTGAAACTGGATGGAAAAAGAGGACTGAGATATTCATGGGGATATCCAAGCTGTCCTGAAGTATCACAGCACCATCTGGTGTGGAAATTATTAGAGCCACAAAAATCCGGAATGACACTTACGGAGGCAGGACAAATCATTCCAGAGCAGTCTACTGCAGCGATAATAGTACATCATCCGCAGGCAGAATATTTTGTATTGTAAAAAATGCACACTTGATTTTCAGCTAATTTTCGGTTAGATGAAAGCATTTGATCAGCCTTATTTAGAAAAATAACATTAGGACTTGGCTGGTTCGCCTAGTTAGGTTATGGCAAGCGTCTGAAAAACGCTAATCCGTTTACCCGCTGATGCATGGGTTCAAATCCCATACAATTCGGGTTCAATTCTACATGCGCTGCAGGGCTAAAAAAGATGTGACCGGCACTTGCGAATTTGCTTTGACATAAATTATTACCCTGAATGAACCAAGTTCTGATGCGGCAAAACCTAGGAACAAACAACCTCATTCGCGGTGCCACGTTTTTTCAACACGGTGGGGTCTCAATTGTTTATGTATTCATGCCGATCTTGGCGCAAAACCTCACCACGTCAATATTTGAAGTCGGGCTAACAATTGCGTCGTTTTTCCTTGCACAAATCCTCTCTAGCCTGTATTTTGGAAGAGTATCTGACGCAAGCGGAAAACGTCTTATCTTCATCAAAATCGGATTCATCGGATGTGCGCTGACATTTGGGCTGCACTATCTTGCAGACAACTCGTTTTACCTGCTTTTGGTGCGTCTTGGCGCGGGGGTGACAAGCGGTATGATGGTTCCAGCACTACTTGCGTATACATATGAATCTGGCAAGGACAAATCCAAAGTGGCATCGGTAATATCATTCCATGCACTTGGCTGGCTGGCGGGAATAGTGGCGGCCGGAATCGCAAACAACGAAAAAACGATTTTTCTAATCAGTGCTGGACTGTTTATGATAGGCTTTATCTTCTCAACACGACTCCCCAACTACTCCGTACAAAAGGAGATGGAATCTGGGACAACAAAAAAAGTCATCGCAAAAAACAAGCACCTATTTTTGTCGCTTTTGCTCCGGCATGTTGGCGCTACTGCAGTGTGGACAATTCTCCCGCTTGTCCTGACTGAGGTACTTGGCGCAAGGCTGTACGAGGTCTCGATGGTATATGTGGCAAATACCGCATCCGCATTTGTCCTGATGAACTTGATGGGGAACAAGATTACTACAAAAAACATTACCAAGTTCAAAATCGGAATAGGCCTAACAGTGTTTGTGTTTGTCGGAATGGCATTAATGACAAGCTGGTGGATGGCAATTCCATGCATGGCACTTGTCGGGGTTACTTGGGCATTTTTGTACATCGGAGGCAGCATACACTTGATGGAGAATAACCCAAAATCGACTTCCACTGGGATCTTCAACTCTACGATATCAATATCCAACGTAATCGGCCCTGTGATTGCTGGAACTATTGCACTATACTACGGATATGTTTCAGTGCTGTATTTTGCAGTCGGGATCTGCGTTGCCGCGTTTTTGGTGTCATTGAAAATACACAAGTAATAGTCAAATTCTTGATTAACATTAAAACATCATGGCAAAAAAATTTTCCTGTGGGGATGTGATGACTGAATGCAGCTGGTCGGCAACAGCAAAAGACGAACAAGAATTATTTCAAAAAATAACAGAACACGCAAAAAATGCTCACAACATTTCTTCAATTCCAGATGACGTCATTCAAAAAGTAAAATCAAAAATCCATAACGTGTAGGCTCATCGTAGACCCCACCTTGACATGACCTTGTCCTCAAGCCTCTTAAAGACAAGACCATCAATTACGATTCCAATCACCATTATGACTAGCATCATTGCTATTACTTGGGATACGTCATTTAACTGGCGACCAACATTGAGCAAAAACCCCAGGCCCAAGAACGAAAACAAGAGCTCAGCACCAATCACTCCGCGCCATGCAAACGCCCACCCCTGCTTGAATCCAGATATCATATATGGAAATGCAGCCGGAATCAAGACCCCTGTTATGAGCTGATCACCCTTTGCGCCCATGTTTTGCGCCGCCGCAATGTAATCCGGGTTGATGTTCTTGACTCCACTATATGTGTTAATTGTCACCGCAAATATTGCACCTGCCACTGTTACGAAGATGATCCCTGCATCTGTAAGTCCGAACCAAACAATGGCAAGCGGTGCCCATGCAACAGATGGAATGGATTGCAATCCAAGTATTATGGAGCCGATTGTCTGATTCACGGTCTCTACGCGCGCCATGAATATTCCAAGAACGATTCCTCCGACTATCGCGATGACAAGGCCAACGGCAAGTCTCCAGAGGCTGGTTCCTATCCCATACCAAAGAGTTCCGTCAGCAGCCCCGTATGCTAGATCTTCTGCTACTTCATACGGTGATGGAAAGACGGTGTTGTCCCAAACGTTTGCAGCATCAAGTGCCTGCCATACCAAAACAATTCCTACATAAAACGCAATTTTTTTCGCTGTGATTTTTCCCTTCAAGATTCTTCCTCCATAGATCTCACCTCAGGTTTAAGCTCGGCTAAAATTTCTTGCTGGTATTTCATCAAGCCTTCATCTTCTGCATGTCTTGGCCTCCGGTGATCTATCTGTACTATTTTCTTAATCGTTGATGGTCTGTGTGTGAACACCGCAACCTTGTTGCCAAGAATGGCTGCCTCTGAGATACTGTGTGTTACAAATACTATTGTCTTTTTTGTTTTCTGCCAAATCATCTGCATTTCGACAAGGAGCAGGTCTCGCGTCTGTGCGTCAAGTGAAGCAAACGGCTCATCCATTAACAATACCTCGGGATCCATGACAAGTGCCCTTGCAATCGCAACTCGTTGCTTCATTCCAGTAGAGAGCTGGTATGTGTAAGAATTTGCAAATTTTGTGAGCTGCATCATTTCCAAATACCTGTTTGAAATTTCATGCCTCTCTGATTCTGGGATTCCGGCGATCTTTAGGCCGAACTCTACGTTGTCTCTGACTCGAAGCCACGGAAACAGTGCACCTTCCTGGAATACGAGAATTCTATCAGGACCTGTGTGGTTGATTGGCCGATTATCTAGTAATATCTCTCCTTCCTCGGGCCTCTGTAGCCCAGCTGCGATTCTCAAAAATGTTGATTTGCCGCATCCTGATGGCCCAACAAGGCACACAAAATCCCCATCATCTACTGTCAGATTTATTCCGCCAAGTGCCTTTAATTGCTGTCCATCATGATCAAAATACTTGACAATGTTTTTTGCTTCTAGCTTTGCCATGACGTGATCTCCTGCGTATTACTCTCGAAATAAAACATGTCATCTAGGTTATACCCTGCCCTGCCTAGGTATCCGAGTGAATACGCGCGCTCTGCAAAAATATGAATAGATTCAGGAAGCGGGTCTTGTGTGATTATGATGTTGGAAAACGATTCATGCACAATACTTTCAGCGAGTTTTTTGCCAGTATGTTCTTTGTAAAAGTCAATAAACACGGACTCGGTTTTTTCTGGGTTTTCATTAATCCATGTTATGGAGTTTTTATGTGCAGTCAACCATTTTTGTATCACGTCTGGATGCTTTTCAATAAAATCGGTTCTCCCAATTAACAAAACGGATGAAAACTGTTTAGTGGGCCAAATAGTTTCTTCTTTGAACAAGCGCTTGCCACCAAGCTGCTCAACTAGGATCGTTGCAGTCGGTTCTGGAACCCAAGCCGCATCGATATCTCCCTTTGCAAAGAGTGTGAATATCTCTGGATTTGCTATGTTGTAAATTATGACATTTCCGCCATTTTCGGCCGGCTTTAGGTTATTCTCAGATAGGTAATGGCGCAGGGAGACATCCTGGGTGTTCCCAATAGATGGGGCGGCAATTTTCTTGCCCGCAAAGTCTGCGCCTGATGTTATTCCAGAATCTTTTTGCACTACAAAACTTGCCCCATTACTTGCTGCTCCGGCCAAAATTTTCAGATCGCCTCCAGATTTGATATATCCTGTGATGAAAGGTGCAGGTCCGACATATGCCAAATCTACGGAATTTGCAAAGAGTGCCTCGATTGCTTGCGGCCCACTATCAACTATTCTTGTTTCTATTGGGATATCGCCAAGATCCCTTGCGAACTCGCCATTTTCAATGCCTACGATGGGAACTGCGTGTGAAATGTTTGCAAAAAACGCCACTCGAACCTTGTTTTGGCTTGACTCGTTTCCTGTGGTGTTGGCCATTATGACGGCCGCCAGTACAATCACGGCAGCTACAGCTGCTGCCAAAATGAGAATTTTCATAAAACAGCGTTATGAAACTTTGGTTAAATAGTGATCGGATTTTAGCTGAAGCTATTTGGAAATTTCTGGCGTATGTTTTTTTCAAAACTTTGGAATAAAAATTCAACATCGTAAAATTTGGCAATCAAACCAGATCAACACAAAAGATAAATGCAAACTTTATTGATGCAAAAGCTCTGATGAAACAAAAGGCAGTACTTGCTTTTTCCGGCGGACTTGATACATCAGTCGTAGTGAAATATCTGCAAGAAAAGCACGACATGGATGTAATCACAGTTACCGTCGATGTAGGGGAAGGAAGCGACCAGTCTAAAATCACATCCAAAGCAAAAAGACTCGGCGTTTTGCGACACTATAACATAGATGCAAGGGCTGAGTTTGTCACAAAATTCATCTATCCAGCAATCAAGGCAAATGCACTTTATCAAAAAAAATACTGTCTGGCAACGTCGCTCGCACGGCCGCTCATCGCGCAAAAAGTTCTCGATGTGGCAAAAAAAGAAAAAGTTGATGCGCTTGCGCACGGTTGCACTGGTAAGGGAAATGACCAAGTTCGATTTGATGTTACTTTTGGCTCAGGCGCCGATCTTCCAATAATCGCACCAATTCGTGATCTGAATCTTGACCGGGCGACAGAGCTAGAGTTTGCAAAAGAACACGGAATACCGATTGACAGCGTCTCAAAAAAATTCTCAATTGATCAAAACTTGTGGGGTAGGGCAATAGAGGGAGGAAACCTTGAAGATCCATACAATGAACCGCCGCCGGATGCATTCATCTGGGTAAAAACAAAGGACTTGCCAGACAAGCCGCGATACCTGGAAATCGAGTTTGCAAATGGCATACCTGTTGCTGTAGACAAAAAGAAAATGAGTCCGATAAAACTAATCGAGTATACAAACAAAGTAGCAGGATCATGCGGAATCGGGATAGTTGATCATGTGGAGGACAGAGTTGTGGGAATAAAATCACGCGAAGTATACGAGACGCCTGCGGCGCTGTGCATCATCGAGGCGCACTCTGACTTGGAAAAAATGGTACACACAAAGCACGAGAACAAATTCAAGTCAATTGTGGACTTGGAATGGGCATGGCTTGTATATTCTGGGCTATGGCAGGATCCATTAAAGGCAGATTTGGATAAATTCATCGACCAATCCCAAAAAACAGTCACAGGAACTGTCAAACTAAAACTCTACAAGGGAGGCCTGCGAGTAGTTGGAAGAAAATCCAAGTACTCGTTATACCGCCATGACATTGCAACCTACGGAAAAGGTTCTGCATTTGATCAGAGAAAAGCGACTGGCTTTGTTGAGCTGTGGGGATTGCAGACAACAGAAGCTAATAAATTACTAAACAAGAGGTGAGAAGGATCGTAATGAACTGTTTAGAATGTGATGCATCAATCAATGTACCTCACGATGCAGCTGTGGGAGAAATTGTTTCGTGTCCAGAATGCGGCGCAGACTTTGAGATATCAAAGAAAAGCGGAGAAAATGTTGAACTAAAGCCTGCAGAAAGCATCGGCGAAGACTGGGGAGAATAATTGCCCAAGGTCTGTATCGTCTTTGACAGACTCCGGCTAGAAGAAAAGATGCTTCAGGACGAGGCATCCAAGATGGGTCATGATACGATAATGCTGGACGCAAAAATAACCCAGATTAGCACAGAAAGCAAGAGGGGTGACATCGACTTTGGAGATGTGGTCATGGAGAGATGTGTTAGCTACTTTCGAGGGCTGCACATTACTGCGTGTTTGGAGTTCATAGGCGTTCCTGTAATCAATTCGCATGATGTGGCAGACAGATGTGGAAACAAAATGATAACATCGCTTTTGCTAAAAAAAGCAGGCGTACCAACCCCGAAGACGTACTTTGCGTTCTCGTCAGAGGAGGCAATGAACCTGATAAACAAAATAGGCTACCCAATAGTGATAAAGCCAGTCATTGGGAGCTGGGGCAGAGGTATACTTCCACTGCGCGACAAAGACACAACAGAAGCAATAATCGAGATGCGCGAGATCGAGGATGGCTCGCACGATAGAATTTACTATCTCCAAGAAATGATAGACAGGCCGCCAAGGGACATACGTGCCATCACCGCAGGCAACCAAGTGATTGCCGCAATGTACCGTAAATCACAAGGAGACTTTAAGACAAATATCGCACTCGGAGGAGATCCTGAGCTCTGCGAGATGACAAAGGAGCTTGAAGATCTGTGTTTAAAGGCCTCAAAGGCCGTAGGAGGTGGAATTCTGGGAATAGATCTGATGGAGGACAAAAAACGTGGACTGGTAGTGCATGAAGTAAATAACACTGTGGAGTTCAAAGGGCTGGCAAGGGTTGCAAAAAAGAACATTCCACAGGAAATGGTCAAGTTTGCTCTAACACAAGTAAGAAAATAGTCTAGCTGCTCTTGGCGGCATATTTTTTGCGATACTTGAGATACCGATAATGCTCTTTCTGGTACACTAGATACTTGGCGTGGTTTTTTTGATGATTCTTTGTGATCCTCTCAATTACTGATTTTTTATTTTTAGCATACCATCTCCGATATGATTCTTTTACATTGTTTTTGAATTCTGGATCCTTGTTATATCGACTGCGGTTATAGTCTGCCTTTGCTTTCTTGAGTGCGTCTATACTGGATCTCACCATTACGCCACTACTATATGAAATTGAATAAATTTTTTTCTGATTCAGAATATAATAAATTACACCACTTTGGTGTAGGGGTATGTTGCGAGTAGGTGTTGTAGGGGCATCTGGATATGTTGGAGGGGAAATGCTGCGTCTTTTGGTGACGCATCCAAAAGTCGAAATTGCCATGGTTACCTCCAGGCAACATGTCGGAGAATATCTCCACAGGATTCAGCCTGCACTCAAGGGATTCACAGAGCTTACGTTTTCAGAACTTGATTATGATAAAATGGCGGACAAGTGTGATCTTGTCTTTACCGCAGTTCCACACGGAACCGCAACTGAAATAGTAAAGGCGCTGTATGACCGTGGACTCAAGGTAGTTGATCTTTCAGCAGATTATAGACTTCACAACCAAGACGGATACACCAAGTGGTATGGATGGGAGCATCCTCACCCAGAGTACCTAAAAAAGTCCGTCTTTGGCGTTCCGGAACTGCACAGGGAGCAAATAAGAAATGCACAACTAGTGTCATGTCCTGGTTGCATGGCAGTGACATCGATACTTGCATTAGCGCCGCTTATCAAAAACAACCTGATTGATCTTGAGCACCTAGTAGTTGATTCGAAAATCGGATCGTCTGGTGCCGGTGCAGGTAGCGTAGCAGGTACTCACCACGCAATGCGTTCAGGTGTCATAAGGCCATACAAGCCAGCAAAACACAGACACACAGGCGAAATCGAGCAGGAGATGTCTGAAATCGCAGGCAAGCCAGTCAAGGTATCGATGAGCCCGCATGCAGTGGATATTGTCAGGGGCATACTGTGCACAAATCATACATTCCTCCTAAAGGACATGACGGAATTAGAATTATGGAAAGTTTATCGTGAGATGTACAAAGAAGAGCGATTCATCAGATTGATCCGAGACAAGAAAGGACTCTACAAGTTCCCAGATCCAAAGTTCGTAGTTGGTTCCAATTTCTGCGATATTGGATTTGACATCGACGAAGATAATCACAGACTAGTTGCGTTATCTGCTTCAGACAACCTAATGAAAGGTGCCGCAGGCTCTGCCATCCAAAACATGAACATTATGGCTGGATTTGACGAAATGGATGGGCTGAGATTCGCGCCACTAACTCCAGTTTAAAAAAATGATTACGATAAAAATCGGCGGGAGCGTAGTGGAAAACCTTCACCCATCAACAATTTCAGACATAAAAAAAGTAGCAGAGCAAGAAGGAGTCATACTGGTCCACGGTGGAGGAAAAGAAGTAACAAAGACGTGTGAATTACTGGGAAAGGAACCAAAATTCGTAGTGTCGCCAGGTGGAATCAAATCCAGATACACCGACAAGGAAACCGTGGAAATTTTCACAATGGTAATGTCTGGTAAAATAAACAAGTCAATAGTTCAGATGCTGCAAAAAAATGGAGTCAACGCAGTGGGACTGAGTGGCGTCGACGGCCAGATATTTCAGGCCGAAAGAAAGGAAAAACTGGTAATAGTAAACGAAAAAGGTAGAAAGCAGATGATAGACGGCGGCTATACTGGGAAGGTAACCAAGGTAAACTCTGAATTGCTAAAACTGCTCTTGATTCAAGGCTACACACCCGTAATCTCACCAATTGCTATAAGCAAGGAATTTGACTTTCTAAACATTGACGGGGACAGGGCTGCCGCAAACGTTGCAGGCGCGACACAGAGCGACAAAATCTTATTCCTGACAAATGTCGACGGATTGCTCATGAACGACAAACTGGTTGAAAAAATGACAAATGCCGAAGCAAAAGAGATCCGGCCAAAGGTCGGGTTTGGAATGGAAAAAAAGATTTTGGCTGCTACTGAATCTCTTGATATGGGGGTAAAAGAGGCACTAATTGGAAACGGGCAGCGAGAAAATCCAATATCCTCAGCAATATCTCACACAAAATGCACGGTAATTACAAAATGACTGAAGACGATATTTTAGGAAGCCACCATCAGAAATTTCCGGTCACGGTAGAAAGAGGATTGGGGGCCAAGGTTTGGGACATAAACAACAAAGAGTACATAGACTGTATGGGTGGGTACGGTGTGGCCTTGGTGGGACATAGAAACCCGCGAGTAATTGCTGCACTAAAAGCCCAGCTAGATAAAATAATCACGGTACATACATCGCTTTACAACAAAACGCGGGAGGAGTTTCTTGAGAACCTGATTAAGGTCGCACCAAAGGGACTGTCTCAAGTGCATCTCGGCAATAGCGGAGCAGAGGCAGTGGAAGCGGCAATAAAGTTTGCAAGAAAATTCACTGGAAAAACTGGAATGATTGCAATGAATGGATCATATCACGGAAAATCCCTTGGAGCACTGTCAATCACATTTAATCCAAAATATCGTAAAGCGTTCATGCCGCTTGTCGAAAAAGTAGACTTTGCCCCATTTGGCGATATAGAGGCACTGCGTTCAAAAATAAACAAGGATACAGCATTTGTAATAATGGAGCCAATCCAAGGGGAGAGCGGGATCATTGTAGCACCAGATGGGTTTTTGCAAGATGCTCGCAAGCTCTGCGATGAGAACGGAATTCTGCTAATATTTGACGAAATTCAGGCCGGATTGGGAAGAACTGGAAAGATGTGGGCATCCCAGCACTGGAATACGGCGCCAGACATTATGTGCCTTGCAAAGGGAATTGCGGGCGGCGTTCCAATGAGCGCTACGCTGGTAAGGCCGGATATCTTGGCATCAATTAGCAAGGGCGAACACTCGTCTACATTTGGAGGAAATCCTCTCTCATGTGCCGCAGGAACTGCAACACTTCAGGCACTGACGCAGGACGGACTAATCGATAATGCAGCCAAGGTCGGCAAGATTTTCATGGATGGTCTGGAAAGACTCAAGCAAAAACATAGCATAGTCAGAGAAGTGAGGGGAAAAGGTCTGATGATTGGGATTGAGATGAAATTCGAAATTAAGGACATTCTCTTTGACGCAATAAAAGAAGGGATCCTACTGCTTTATTCTGGCAGAAACATACTGCGCCTATTGCCACCACTTGTTATATCGGAAGATGAGATCAACAAAGTATTAGAGGCACTAGACAGGTTATTTACTAGGGAAGAGGAAAGGAGAAAAAATGTACAAGGATAAAGTAGACGATGAAATACTAAAGTTCCTAAAGGAAGACTCACGAGAATCCTTTGTAGACATTGGAAAAAAGCTAAAGCTATCCGAATCTGCAGTGAGGCGCAGAGTAAAGAACCTACTCGATGGCGGCATGATAAAAAAATTCACAATAGAGATTGGAGAAAAAAACTCGACAAAGGCAATCGTCCTAATATCCGTGGAGTCATCCATGGATACGTCAAAGGTATCGGCTAGGCTTACAAAACTAGATGGGGTCAAGACCGTCTATGAGATAACTGGCCAGTATGACATCGCAGTAATAATCTCGGCTCCAAACATAACTGAGATAAACGGCGCAATCGACTCACTTCGAAAAATCCAGGGCGTCTCTGACACAAACACAGTAATCATCCTGCGCGACGTAACCTAAAACGAAATTCGGATCATAGTCTTTGTTTTAAGCCTAAAATAATACTATTCTACTCTGATTTCAGCCGTTTTTAGTACGAATATGTTTATAACTGGTAAAAAATTCTAGTATCTCTGCAAATGAACGACCCGAACTATTATGCGCATCTGCATAACGAGTACGACAAAAAACCAAAGAGGATACATGTACTTGACAGTACGCTGCGAGAAGGAGAACAGCACCCAGGTGTGACCTTCACCAACAAGCAAAGAATCCAAATTGCGTGGATGCTTGATTATTTCGGTGTTGATCAAATTGAGATATCGCCAGTTGTGTCTGAAGATCACTTTGAGGCAACAAAGATCATCATAAAGCAGGGCCTCAAGGCAGACATAGTTGCACATGTCAGGGCTCTAAAATCAGATGTTGATGTAGCACTAAAATGTGATCCAAAATGGACTGCAACATATCTTGGAATTTCAGACATTCACCTAAAGGATAAGCTCAGAATTACAAGAGAAGAAGCGCTGAGACGCGCAGTGGAAACAGTGGAGTATGCAAAATCACACGGACTAAAGATGAGGTTCACAGTCGAAGATGGGAGCAGAGCAGACCCGGAATTCCTGCTCAAGGTATGCAAGGCAATCGAGGATGCTGGTGTGGATAGGATAAGTCTTCCTGACACTGTTGGCATAATGCGGCCAAAGGGCATGTACAATTTTGTAAAAATGGTACGTGATAAGATCAAAATACCGCTGGATGTCCATTGCCACAACGACATGGGGCTTGCAGTCGCAAATGCATTTGCAGGAATCGATGCTGGTGCTGAACAGATCCATACCACAATTGACGGCGTGGGCGAGCGAACAGGCATTCCGTCACTTGCAGAGGTGGCAGTTGCCATGACGTATCTGTACCGCTCTCCAAATGATTTCAGACTTGACATGCTTACTGATCTCTCAAGACTAATCGAGGAATACACTGGAATCCACCCATACGATTCAAAGCCAATCGTAGGCCCGACTGCCTACAAGCACAAAGCAGGCACACACCTAGCAGCAATACTCCGTAATCCTGCAGCGTATGAGCCAATCCCGCCACGAGTTGTAGGCAACAGGCGACGAATAGTCTTTGGCGAGCTGGCAGGCAAGACTGGCTCTGCATATTTGATGTCAATTCTCGGGCTGGACAAGAACGATGAGCAGGCAAAAGCAGTAGCACTTGGGCTTAAAAACCTCAGGATGGGCGACCTCCTTGAAATTCCACTCGACGGCAAACTTGAAAGAAAGATAATTAATGACTCTAAAGACCCTAAAGAATAACCATGGCAAAATGTGCTGAATGTGATTCAGATATTTCAATTCCGAAGGACGCAGTTGAGGGCGAGATTGTAACTTGTCCTGATTGCGGTTCTAGTTTTGAGATAACAAAATCTTCCGGCGGGTTTGGGCTAAAGCCAGCTCAAAGCGTTGGAGAGGACTGGGGCCAGTGAGCTCCAAAATAACTGTTCTCTACGATACCATCCGACCAGAAGAAAAAGCCCTCACCGAGGCCGCAACGAAAAGGGGTATTGATCTCCAAATGGTAGATTGTAAGAACTTGATCTTGGACATTGATAAGAAAAGCAGCTATTCGACCGTACTGCAGCGATGCGTTAGCTACTACAGAAATCTTCATTCCACCGCAGCCCTTGAGGGAATGGGTGCGAATGTAATCAACTCGCTTTACTGCGGAATATATGCTGGAAACAAGCTGTTCACGCACATGCTTTTGAACCAAATCGGAGTGCCGACACCACATGTTACAGTGGCATTCTCAAAAGAATCTGCGCTTGCAGCACTTGATGGCCTTGGCTATCCTAGAGTCATAAAGCCAACTGTTGGTAGCTGGGGCAGGATGGTATCAAAGCTGAACAACAAAGAATCTGCAGAGGGGATAATCGAGGAGCGGGAAAAAATGTACCCGATCTACCAGGTGCACTATCTAGAAGAATTTGTGCAAAGGCCACCGAGGGATATCAGAGTAATAGTGATCGGAGACTCGGTAGCTGGCGCTATTTATAGAAACTCAACAGAAGAAAACTGGAAGACAAATACGCACCTTGGAGGAACTGCCGAAGTGTGCAAAGTGACAAAAGAGCTAGAAGACATCTGCATCAAAGCAAAAGACGCAGTAAAGGGCCAAATTGTTGGCATCGACCTAATGGAAAGCAAAGACAAGGGCCTAGTCGTGCATGAGATTAACAACACCACAGAATATCGAAACGTCGCACGCGTGACAGGCGTAGACATAGCAGCAAAGATTTTAGAATACGCAATTGATGCAGGAAAATGAAAAAATGGACTCGTCATTTACAATAACCCCGCGATTCTCAATTAAGATGCTGGAAAAGGCACTGCGACTCTACACTCCATCGCTTGCGGAAAAACCGATGGCAGAATTTCTGGCAGACAAGTGCGACGATTTGGGATTTGACAACATCAGAATAGATGAGGTGGGAAACCTCATAGCTATAATCGGCTCTGGATCCCCAAGGATCCTGCTATGTGGCCATATGGACACCGTACCTGGCAAAGTCAAGGTCAGAAAGGAAGGCGACTTTCTCTACGGGAGGGGAGCGTCGGATGCAAAAGCGCCTCTGATGGCAATGCTTCTTGCCGCTTCTACAATCCAAAAAAATAATGGAACAATAATTTTCGTCGGGGCAGTGGACGAGGAGGGAAATGCTACTGGAATAAAAAACCTAGCAAAGCAAAAACTCGACATAGACTATGCGGTGTTTGGAGAACCAAGCGGAGTCACAAATGTCACAATAGCCTACAAGGGAAGAATTGCAATAAACCTCAAAGTAAACGTGGGAGATTCGGCACACGCGTCGGCACCATGGCTTGCAAAAAACGCAATCGAAGAGTCGATGCTATTCACATCGGAGCTGAGAAAATCGCTTGAGGAAAACCAGGAGGGAAAATCAAAGGGAATGCTTCTAACTGCAACCATTACCGAGGTAAAAGGAGGTGACAGCCACAACGTTACGCCAAAAGAATGTAACACTGTAATGGACATTAGGATCCCGGTAAACATGAACTGCAAGATGATTGGAGAAAAAATAGCGTCAAAGGTCACGGAAATTGCAAGAAAGCAGGGAGTGGAGGCGATTTATTCCGTAATTGACGAAACCGAGCCGTTTGAGGCGCCACTTAACTCACCACTGATTAGGGCATTCACGCTTGGAGTAATGGACGTAGAGCGCACAAGGCCTGCGCTTATCCGAAAGACTGGAACTGGGGATATGAACATAATCGGCACACTGTGGAACATTCCTGTCGTAACGTATGGTCCAGGTGACCCGCATGCATCTCACACAAACGATGAGCGAGTCTCAATGGGCGAGTACCTGCGTGGAATCGAAGTGATCAAGAACACCTTGCATCACCTAAAACGACTGCACGACTCTAAAAAAGATAGATGATGCTCTGGTTTGTAGGCCTTGGCATAAGCGGGCCTGATTCGCTTTCCACAAAAACACAAGACATGATTCGAACCTCTGACATTGTGTATCTTGAGCAGTTTACAAGCCCGATGTCAGAGCAGGATACGGGAAAAATAAAAACTCTAGTCAAAGGCGAGTTCAAGCTTGCACCGAGGTGGCTAGTGGAGGATGGAAAGGAAATACTGGAAAATGCCAAATCAAAAAACGTCGCACTATTATCGCTTGGGGATCCATACATTGCAACAACACACATTGAGCTAAGGACGCGTGCCATTGCAGAAAAAATACAAACCGCCACAGTGCACGCGTCATCAATAACCACCTCGCTGATTGGCGAATGCGGACTCCATTACTACAAGGTGGGAAAGACTGTGACAATAATGAGCTCGATCCAATCAACTACTGCATATTATGCGATTTACGAGAACCTGAGGGTCGGAAACCATACCGTAATATTGTTGGAATACGATCAGAGCAGGAGCTTTTTCTTGGATCCGAAAGATGCACTGTCAAGCCTTATCGCGTCAGAAAAAGAACAGGCAAGAAGGGTAGTCTCGGGATCTACATTTGTAGTCGTCGCATCAAGAATCGGAATGCCTGAACAAAAAGTCATCGCAGGAAATCTTGAAAGCCTTTTGGGCATGGATTTTGGCGCCCCTCCACACTCTATCGTGATTCCTGGCGCGCTGCACTTTACCGAATCTGATGCGCTAAGGGTGCTAGCGAGGTGCATTGATGAGCCATCTGATAACACATCAAAAATTGAGAAAATCTCAGCACAAATGATGAAAAAATACATTCCGATGGTAAAGCGAGCGCTGGATCAGATTACACCGTACTACAAGGACAAACAAGAGTTCGCAGGTGTTCTTGAAAATGCTGATCTTTATGTCAGGGATGCAGAAAAATTCTTCGAACAAGGAAAGGACGAGCTTGCAATTCTATCTATTGGATATGCAGACGGGCTAGTCGATGCGCTACGAATAGCAAAAGGAATAGAACCGGAGCTAAATTCATAGGATACAATAAAAACAATGAATGGTAGATGATTCTTACTTGGATACAATTGACAAAAAAATTCTAGGTGTACTCTATGTTTGCTCTATAACAAAAGAAGATCCAGTTCAGGCATGCGTTAAAAAAATGCATCTGTCTGAAGATTACATCAATGAAAGGATGGACAACCTAGTCAAAAATGATCTAATGACAAAGAAAAAGGACGCACTTACAGAATTTGGCAGGACCGCACTGCACGTGGTTTTAGCTGGCGGGGTCTTTGACATAATACATCCTGGACATATATACACATTAAATGCCGCAAAGGCGTTAGGCGACGTCCTAGTAGTAGTCGTTGCGACAGGAAACACTGCAGTAAAGATGAAAAAAAGGAGGCCGCTTCACGCAGAAAACCAAAGACAGGAACTTATTGCGTCGCTTTCAATGGTGGATCTTTCCATTATCGGCAATCAAGGTGACATCTTCAAGACCGTAGAGATCGTCAAGCCAGACATCATTGCGCTTGGGTATGACCAGGTACACCAAGAAAAATTCATCACAGATGGATGCAAGAACATAAACTTGGACGTACGGGTGGCAAGGCTCCAGTCGCCGATTCCGGAATTTTCTAGCTCCAAAATAGAAAAAGAATACGGCGAAGCGCTTCACGGGTTGTAGTCATTTTAGCGGAATCTTGATTGTAATCTTTGAGCCGTTTTTGAGGTTTGATTTTTTGCGTATATCTGATTCTGAAATAATCTCGACAATCGAGTTGTCGTGGTGAGTGCGCTCAAGCAAAATAAGCTCGCACTTTATCTTGTTATTTAGGATGCAACAGTAGCATTTGACCCATCCATACGTCCTTTTGCCGTCAGAAAAGCCGTTTATTCTAGTGCCCTCAAAGCCATTTAGCTGCCGTAGTGCCTCGACGTACTCTTTTTTGTCTAGCTTGACATTGAGCGTTCCGGGAAACGGGATGTAGCCTATTTTTGAGCTGAATTGTTTTGTATATCCTTTTAATGACATGTAGTATGCTCCCTCGCCCATTCCTGACACAAGCGTTCCTCTAAGCTCAATCAAAGACGGAACTGTTTCCAGGCTTTTTTGCAGCAAGTTGTACAGATCAGCAATCTGCTCATATCCTTTTTGAGTAAGCTTGATGGAAATTTTTCGTCCACTCATCATTCTTTCAACGAATCCATCTTGTTCTAACTCCAAAAGGTGTTTTGAGGCAGCTTGCTGTGACTTGTGTATGCTTTTTCCAAGAGTAGACGTGGTGATGGAAATGAAATTGTTTTTTGCACCTTTTGATAAAAGCTCTGTAAGTGTCACCAAGTGCTGAATCTTTAGCTCAGTCATGTATGAAATAAAAAAGAAAAAAAGAGTATTTTATGCTACCCCAAGCTCAGTAAACGTTTTGAGCGCAATTCCGTCTCTGTTTGTCAGGTTGGCGATTCTGTGCCCTATGACACATTCAATGCCTGCCTGCTTTGCGCCGTCTACTAGTCGTTGGGTCACTATTCCATCTAGTACTAGATACTTTATTCCTGATTGCACCGACAATTTTGAGACAAGCTCCGATATCGGAACTTTGAAAATTTCGTTTCTGTTTGAGTCAAGGCCTACTGCCTCGAGAGTTTCGTTGATTTGCGAAAATGTTTTTCCAGCAAGCTCTGCCATCGGCTTGTCATTTGGATCAGTAAGTGTTGGCTTTGCCTTTGGATTTCGCATTTCCTCAAGTGTATCTCTTAGGATGTCCGTGATCTGTTGTGGCGTAAGCTCTTCAACCTCCACACCTTCTGGTGCTCGGTGAACAATGTCAATGTCGACCATGCCTTTGAGCTCTTTGAGGATGAATCCCCCGGCCCTGTCGCCGTCCAAGAACGCAATCACTTTTTCTTTCGTGTCGCACAAGTCTTTGATTGACTCGTCGATTCGTGCACCATCGATTGCAAGTGCGTTGTCGATTCCTGCGCGAAGGAGATTGATTACATCTGCTCTGCCCTCGACCAGGATTATCCATGGTGAGTCAAAAACCCCGGCCCCACACGGAAGCTTTCCGCGTCCATATGTGGCAAGTTTTCCTGACACAGAGGTTCCTTCATGAATATCCTTTAGCATTGTCTCGCCTTCTGATATTGTCTTTGTAGCCCATTGCTGTTTGATTTCTTTTGCACGCTTCATGATGTCTTCTTTTTTTGTTGCTCGGACATCATCGATGGCGTTCAACTTGAATTTGCAGTCAAACGGTCCTACCTTGTCGATGCTTTCAATTGCTGCCGCTATTAGCGAGCAAGTATCTATGTCTGTACTCATAGGAATTAGTGCATCACCTTTTGTGGTGTTTGTAGTATTGTTCGACGTTACCTCTATTCTTCCGACTTTGGAGACTCGTTGGAGCTCATTTAGGTTCATTTCAGGGCCCAGAAGTCCTTCTGTTTGCCCAAAAATTGCGCCTATTATGTCTGCTCTCTCAACCAGCCCGTCAACTTCAAAGGATAGCTTAACGTGATATTTGACAATTCCTGATTGTGGCAATTGAAAATATTCCTCCTAAATTTCACTAGATTATCTTTTCCAATCGCGGATATAATGCTTATGAAAATTTGCCGTTTTTTCTTGAATAGCTACGGCTAGCTAGGGATCTAAAAATGATAAAAATTGGTGTTTATTCGGTGCTAAACGAATGTCCGCATGAGCAGGACTTAGTTACGTTTGGATTGTTGATCTTAAATCCAGATCCCATCAGGGACTCGATATAGTCAACGGTCGCTCCTTTGAGATGTTCTTGGGAGTAGCTGTCAACTAACAGTTTGACTCCTTGTTCTTCGATTACGAGATCGTCCTCTTCTGGCTTTGCTTCAAATCCCATGCCGTATGAAAGGCCTGAGCATCCGCCGCCCTGAACGTAGACTCGAAGGTATTCTGGCTTTTCTGCCTCTTCCTTCATGAACTCGATGATCTTTTCAGCTGCTTTTGGCGTTACTACGATTAGTTTCTGTGATTGTTCGGTTGCCATGATTCAGCATGTTGCTCCAAATTATAATAAGGTTTTCACCCACTTCCTAGTAAGAAAAAGAAAATTAGGTATAGCTACTTTTTGGACTTGTTTACAAACGCAGTCATGCGCTGCTCTCTGTCTGGGTCTGTGAAACAGTTTCTCCAGGCAAGGAGCTCCACACCTAGGCCTGTATCAAGATCTGCATTTCGTCCCTTGTTGATTGCTATCTTTGACATTCTCACGCCAGAAACGGAGTTTGCTGCTATCTGCTGCGCCATCTTTAGCGTCTCGTCCATCAATGAAGCCAGTGGAACCACGTGATTGACTAGGCCAATCTCTTTTGCCTCGTCCGCTTTTATCATCTTGCCTGTAAAGACAAGCTCCTTTGCCTTTGCGATTCCGACTATACGCATTAGGCGCTGGGTTCCACCCCATCCTGGAGGGATTCCGATTGTCACCTCTGGCTGTCCAAGCCTTGCAGTATCTGATGCAATTCTAATGTCGCATGACATTGCAATCTCGCATCCACCGCCGAGCGCAAATCCATTGACTGCGGCAATTGTCGGCTTTGATACGTTTTCAACGGTTGCAGTTACGAGTTGTCCAAGCTTCGCATATTCAACTGACTGGTCTGCAGTTATTTTTGACATGTATTCGATATCAGCTCCTGCAGAAAATGCCTTATCGCCTTCTCCGGTCAGAATTATTACTTTGACCTCGTCATCTCTGTCCAGTTCTGTGAAAACTGAGATGACTTCCTTGGCAACGTCAGTACTCATTGCGTTTAGTTTGTCAGGCCTGTTGATTTTGACTGTAGCAATTCCATTTGATTTAGATGTTATAACTAGAGTCATGCTTGATCCAAATTTTTGCTTGAAATAAATGTTGTCTAGGCGTGCTTGCCCCATTGGGCTAGTGCAGCTGCTGCGGCTACCCAGTTTCTGAGGTCGTCATAAACGGGTACACCTTCCTTTTCTATCAGTGCTGAAATCTTTTGGGTGTAAGGGCCACCATTTCCACCGACGAGGAGTGGTTTTTTTCGTAGTTTTGAGAATTCTGCCAAATACTGGATGATTGTCTCCTCGAGCGGATCGTCTTGGAAGACAAACCATGGCATAACGATGTCGACGTTTGGATCATCGTAGAATTTTTGGATTGTAAAACGGTAATCGTCTGCGTTTGCACCACCGGTAACATCTGCCGGGTTTCCTTTCCCGATGACATATGTTGGCGGGAAGTGTTCTTTCATTTCCTTTAGGGTTTGGGGAGTTACTTTGGCCAACTCAAGACCGAGTCTCTCAAAGTGATCAATTCCCCCAATCATCGGGCCTGCGCCGTTACTACACATCGCTGCACGGTTGCCTTTTGCTGGCGGCTGCCACGCGAGTGCCTTTGCCACCGATGCAAGTTCTTGATAACTATCAACCGATATGATCCCTGCCTGCTTGAATGCGCCCATGATTATTGCATTAGAGCCGCCAAGTGAGCCTGTGTGGGACGCTGCTTGTTTTGCGCCAGCCTCGGTTCTCCCGCTCTTCCAGATGACTACTGGTTTTTTCTTTTCCCCCATCACTCTTTTTGCGGTTTCGACAAACTTGCGTCCATCTCCGAACCCCTCGACATACAGTGCAATGACTTTGGTTTGCGGGTCGCTTGCAAGGTACCAGATCATATCCGCTTCATCGACATCTGATCTGTTGCCGTAGCTGACCATCTTTGATAGGCCGAACGTGTCTGCCGTTTCTAAGAAGCTAATTCCCATAGTTCCACTCTGTGATAGCAATGCAACGTTTCCGAGTCTTGCTCGGACCATTCTCTCCTGACCTTGGAATGCGCAGTCAAGCCTGTTTGCGGCGTTGAACATTCCGATGCAGTTTGGACCAATAATTCGTATTTTGTGTTTTTCAGATAGTGCCTTTACCTGGGCCTCATAATCTGCCCTTTCTCCTCCGAGCTCCTTGCCTCCACCTGAGACGATTACGACGTTGTGGATTCCCTTCTTTGCACAGCTTTCAAGGACTGGCGGCGTTACTGACAAATCAACACAAACTATGACAAGATCAACACTGCCATCGATTGCCTCAATTGATGGATAACATTTTAGCCCAAGAATTTCATCCGCTTTTGGATTGATTGGGTAGACCTTTCCACTGTAGTCGTGTTTTGCAAGGCTGTCTAAAACAGAGTTTCCTATCTTACCTGTAGTCGCTGATGCACCAACCAGCGCAACTGATTCTGGCGTAAAGAATTTCTCCATAAAAGAGTCGTCTGGTTTTGCCTTTGAGGTTGCATTTTTGTTTATCTCACTGCCTAGAATGATTTTTGCATCAACTACGTAGTATGACTTTGGATAGACCACAATTGGGTTAAAGTCGATGCTGTTTACATAAGCTGCATTGTCTACGCCTATTTTGCCTATTTGGACTAGCGCTTTTGCAAGCATGTTTAGGTCTACCGGCGGGCTTCCTCTGAACCCCTTGAATAGCTTTGATGACTTTAATTCCTCAATCATTGATTTTGCGTCAGATGTTGTAATCGGGAGCATTCTCCATGCGACGTCCTTGAAGACCTCTGTCATGACGCCGCCGAGTCCTGCCATGATGACTGGTCCAAACTGTGGGTCCACCTGTAATCCTACAATCATCTCGATTCCCTTTGGGACCATCTTTTCCAAAAGAACTCCCTTGATCTGGACGCCTTTCTTCTTTGAGAGACGTCCGTACATGTCTTTGAAAGTTTTTCTTACGTCGTTATCATTATCGAGGCCGACCTTGACTCCACCGACATCTGTCTTGTGTAAAATTTGCGGCGATACAATTTTCATAACCAGTGGATAACCAATCTTCCTTGCAGCTTTTACTGCATCGTCTGCTGTTTTTACTAGCGCATACGGCGGAACTTTGACTCCATATGCTTTTAGAATTGATTTTGAAGCTTCCTCGGTGATTACCTTGTGATCCGTCTTTATTGTTTCATCAAAAATTCTTTTTGTAGCGGCGCTCATTAGGTGATCGAACCAACTCTAGCTCAATATATTAACTTTAGTCACAAACTGAATTCCGACTTGAAGTTTTTGTAAAAAGTTTTCATGTTTGATTGGACAATTCCTATGTTGGAATCGATTTCGTTTCGTATCTTGTCTGGTTTTATGTGTGAAAGTTCCAAGTCTTCTTCTGTGTTATCTAGCCATGAAAGGACGATTTCCTTGTTGACCTCAAAGTGGAACTGGATGCCGACTGCACTTTTGTACTGAAACGCTTGATTGTACATCTCAGAATGTGCTAGTCGTTTTGCGCCATTTGGGATGTCAAACGTGTCTCCATGCCAGTGAAAAACCGTGAACGGACTTGGTATTCCGGAAAACAGGCGTGAATCTGAGGCTCTGTCAGATTTTATGTCGCGGTAGAACCCGATTTCTCTCTTAGGTCCAGGATAAACCTTGGCCCCAAAAGCTTTTGCAATAATCTGCGAGCCAAGACAGATCCCAAGTGTCGGGATGTTCTTCTCGACTGCGGAGCGAACAAGATCCATCTCGTCCCTTAGATACTGAAGGTCGTCATTTGCACTCTCCGGCGCACCAAGAATGAGTACTACGGAATGATCCAGTGTCGGGATTTTTTCTTTTTTTGCAAATACTGTCTGCAGCTCAAATCCGTCTGTTTTGAATAGATCCCCAATTGTCCCTGGCCCCTCAAGTCTTGCATTCTTTATGACGAGAATTTTGGACATCATTTATCACAATTTGTTTTTTGGTTCATCACATCAACGAACTCTTGACCAGAATACTCACGAGTTATTGAAAATGGGATGATCCCAATTATTCGTGTGTCAAGCGATGTGGTTGCTGACATTTTGTTGACATCTATCCTTGCTGCCTGACCGCTTCCGCTAAGGGCAGTATCCAAGGACGCAAAAAGAATCTCAGATACCCGCTTGTCGTCGGTTGAAAACTTGCCTCCAATCATTGTGCTGGTATGCGATGATAGTCCAGTCCCATGCACTGAAAACATTCCAAGGTTTTGCCCGTCATAAACTATGTTAAATGAATACTGCTGAAAACTTACGGGATAATCGGAATCGTTGCACACTACTAGTTTTCCGCCAAACATGATTGAAAGCAGATCAAAATTGCCTTCTTGACCCCATCTGAACTGCAGGTCCTTTGCAAAGATGATGCCAAGTGATGAATAACCTAGAGTGACAGCAATCACTATGATTGAGACGATTACAACTACCGTGTGCTTGTTAATCACAAATTATGTGTGAAACAACACATATTTTTAGCATAACAAAACGAGATGGGGCTTTTATGGCCAAAGGCCTTTTGCTTTGAATGCTTCGACAACTCGGCCCACTGCCAAAACCATTGCAGCCCGCCTCATGTCGATTTTATGCTTTCTTGATAGTGCTAACGTGTCTTTGAATCCGCGCACAATATGGCCTTCCATTTTCTTTGCGACCTCATCAAACGACCAGTAGTATCCCATGTTGTTTTGCACCCACTCCAAATATGAGATGCAGACACCGCCAGAGTTTGCCAATATGTCTGGTATGACCATTATCTTTTTGTTGTAGATTATCGGGTCGGCCTCTGGCATCGTAGGTCCATTTGCGGCCTCTGCAATTATTCTGCATTTGAGGTTTCTTGCTATCTTTGCACTGATCTGATTTTCCAGTGCTGCTGGAACCAGAACATCGCATTTTGTTGTCAGCAATTGTTCTGTGGAAATTTTCTTGCTGCTTGGGTACCCTACCACCGATCCTGTCTTTTCCTTATATGCGAGAACCTTTTTTGAATCAAGTCCCTTTGGATTAGTTATGGATCCTTTTGAATCGCTAATGGCAATTATTTTTGCTCCCATCTTTTCCAAGTATTCTGCAGTATATGTTCCGGCATTTCCATATCCTTGAATCACTATCTTGGCTCCTCTTAGCTTGAGGCCAATTGTCTTTGCGGCTTCGCGTACACAGTATGCGCAACCAAGACCGGTTGCAACATTTCGCGCAAGCGAACCACCAAGTGAAAGGGGCTTTCCAGTGATTACTCCTGGCTCTGATCCCATTCCAGTAAGCTTTCCATAAACATCCATTATCTGTGACATTTCCTTGCCTGTCGTGTAGACGTCAGGTGCTGGAATGTCTTTTTTCGGTCCGATAATTTCAGCTATTGCAAACGCGAATCTCCTTGTGAGTTTTTCAAGCTCGTTCTCACTCAGTTTTTCTTTTTTGGGGTTGACATAGATTCCGCCCTTTCCGCCCCCAAGCGGAACGTCAACTACTGCGCACTTCCAAGTCATCCAAGACGAAAGTGCCTTGACTTCTTTTTCCATGTACTCGGTGCCACCCTCTGGATCAAAATACCTGATTCCACCCTTGTATGGGCCCCTGTCATTGTTATGCTGGCTTCTAAATCCTATGAAAACTCGAATCTTCCCATTGTCCATTTTTACTGGAAGTTTTACTCTCAAAACCTTGTTTGGTTCTGCAAGATAATCTCTTGTGCCTTTGTCTATTTTCAGTATTGCACAAGCATCATCAAGCTGTTTTAGTGCATTCTTGAATGGATCTGCCTGAACCAAGTCGATCGTGATCTTGTGAATGTAGATTCTATTTAAGTTTATTATGATTGCCCTAAAATAATCGCCCTTACCAATTAATGGTAATGGACTCAGACAAACTCGTACAGCTTGCAGATCACAAATACATCAACTTAGAAACATACAAGAAAAATGAACAGGCGGTACGGACACCGGTTTGGTTCGTAATAGACAACGAACAAATTTTTGTCACAACGAGGCCAGACACAGGCAAGGTCAAAAGAATCAAGAACAGTCCAACCGTCAAGATAATGCCGTGCGGCATGCGGGGGGAGCCAAAAGGGGAATGGATTGCAGGAACTGCCAGATTTGCAAACGAGTCTGAATCCAAAAACGCAGCAAGTCTTAGAAACAAAAAATACGGGATTAAGGCGAGATTTGTAGGGATGTTCGCTTACAGGGGCGTTGATCCAGTCGTAATTGCAATCAATGTCTAGAGGTACACTATCTTGCGATTCAGCTGCTGCTCTAGCTTGGTTACAGATTTTTCAAGTGCCATAATGTTTGCCTCAAGATAGTTTGAGAGATGGAACGTTGCACCATATCTCTCGCCTACCTTTGTGACTAGGTTGTTTTTTTCAAGCACTGCAAGATGATGTTGTGCTGCCTTGTAGTCAAGCCCAATTTCTGAAGCAAGCTGATTTGTATTCATGGGTTTTTCTGAGAGTAATCTGATTATCTCAAGTCTGGTGAGCCCCCCACGAGTGGCGGTAAATACATAGAGCAAAAGCCTTTGGGCGTCACGATCTGGCTTGCGAGACGTGTTCGACTTGTCCTGAATCATTTGTCGAATCTCTACTAATTCCATACCGAGAAAATGATATTTTAATTTAAAACACTATTTCCAAATCTATTCCAAATCCATCCCAAATAATCGAGGCTGGATCGGGCAACTAACGCTTAAATTGACAACAAAGGTAGCTTTGATCATTATGATGCCAGCGCGTGGTTACGACATGACTCCTACAATGTATTCTCCTGACGGGAGGATATACCAAGTGGAGTATGCGATCGAGACTGTAAAGCGCGGAACGCTAGCAATCGGAGTAAAAAGTAAGGATGGCGTAGTGATGGCAGTTGAAGAAATACCACGAAAACTCCAGGTTTCTGGAATCACGCAAAAAATATTCCAAGTCGATGATCACATTGGCGTGGCAGCAGCAGGCTACATCCCAGATGCTCGCGTCCAAGTTGATGACGCAAGAACATTCTCACAGAGTCACAAGCTAATCTATGACGAACAAGTGGAAGTAGAAATCGTCGCAAAACATCTAGCAGACAGATGCCACCAATACACGCAATATTCGGGAGTTAGGCCATTTGGAGTAGCACTGATCATTGCAGGAGTTGACCAGAGAGGAAATCTCATCTATGTCACCGACCCATCAGGAACGTACGTTTCTTATGCGGCAGTCGCAATCGGCGCAAGCGCAGACGAGGTAAACACGTTTTTGGAGAAAAACTATCATGACGGAATGTCGCTTGATGATGCTACCGCGCTAGCAATAGCGGCAATTGAGCTAAAAACCGAGCAAAAAGACGGAACAAAGCACATCAAGGCGGCCAGGGTCACAAAAGACAAAAAGATCCTAGAAAAGCTTAGTGACGCGGAACTTGACAAATACGCTAAACTGGCAAAAGAAAAGTTTCCAAAGCCAGCCTAGGAATACACAGTACAAATTATCCAATCTTTGTTGATTTTCTAATGGGTCTTGGAAGCTACTGGGCCGAGGTAATCGAGGTACTGCGGCAAATTATTCCCGTATATGACAAGGTAAACTCGTATATCTCACTTGGAAAGGATGTTGAGCACCGAAACCGCGGAATAAGGGGTAGAGTGAGCCCTGGTGACTCGATTCTTGATGCTGGTTCTGGATTTGGAAACATGTCAAAAACTGCAGAAAAAATCTGCGACGGAAATCTCACCATCACCCTTTACGATCCACTGGTGCCAATGCTGAAAAACACTGGAACTTTTTTTGCGAATGTTCCTGACATGTCTTGCGGTGTCTTTGAGCACATACCATTCAGAGAAGAACAATTCGATGCAGTGCTCTGCGGTTATTCTTTGCGCGATGCAATAAGTCTCAAAATAGCGATATCTGAAATTCACCGGGTTCTGAAAAAAGGTGGGAGATTTGTCATAGTCGATCTTGGCAAGCCAGACAATTTGGTAATCAGACTCGGAGTTTCATTTTATCTTAGGGCAATTCTGCCAATTATTGCCTTTGGTGCGGGCGGAAGACTGGGATTAAAGTTTGCAACTCTTTACGGAACGTACAAACGCTGGCCTCAAAATAAAAAATTGGAAGCGATACTTCTTGAAAAGTTTTCTAGAGTGGAGTTTGAAGAAGACCTGCTTGGCGGCGCAATAATGGTTGCAGCGTACAAATGAACAAAACACTCGTACTCGTAAACATCACGGGCCTCATAATCGGAATCTCGTATGGAATTCATAACCCTATAGTTCCGATCTTTGCAAAAAATGAAATCGGAGCATCTTATGCGGATCTTGGCCTGATTGGGCTTGCGAATTTTGTTCCGTACATGTTCATTCCGATTCTTGTCGGACTGCTCATTAACAGGTTCAACAACGGCAGACTACTCTCACTCGGAGTTGCAATAAATGTAGCATCGGTGTATCTTCTGTCCATTGCAAAATCAGTTCCGGAAATAATGGTGTTGCGCACAATGACTGGTATAGCACACGCGTTTTTCTGGCCTCCGGCAGAATCAATAATCTCGGACATTAGCGAGGGACAGTCACGTGTAAAAAACATCGGCCAGTTTACTGGGTTTTTTGTGAGTGGGTTCATGATAGGTCCTCTAATCGGAACGTTCCTTCTTGAGGGACTTGATGTAACTTACAGGGTGCTCTTTGAGACTGCGGCATTCATCATGGCAGCGGCAATCATCACATCCATCAGAATTGCAAAAAAGAGCTCACAAAAACAACCAGCAAAGTTTTCATTTTCTGGGATGCGGGAGATGACTAGATTCCCAACAGTCATAGCCATCCTGATCTACTGCGCGTCGTCCTTTGGAATAATTCTGACCATCTACCCCGCATTTCTAAATGATAGGAGCATGTCTGCGACAGAAATCGAGGTTCTCTACTTTGTATTCGGAGCATCGCGCGTTGCTACGCTGGCAATGACAGAAAGATTGGCAAGACACTCTAGTACGATACTTGTGGCATCTACTGCCGCAATATCTGCTGGGCTCGTCCTGTCGTTTTTCTCGCAGACTATTTTCGAGTTCGCCGGGGCCATGCTGCTTATGGGGTTTGGGTTTAGCATAATATTTCCTCTTACCCTTGAGATAATCCTGAGAAGGACCCCAAAAGAAACGTCTGGCATAACAATTGGTGCGTATGAGACAACGTTTGGAATCGGCTGGGCTGCAGGACCGATCACTGCCGGGTTGATATCGGAATTTTCTGCAAACTCGATACCGTATGTAGTGTTCTTTGTTATTGGGATTTGCGTTTTTGCACTCAGCGTGGCAAAAAGAAAAGCACTAACACCATCAACTCCTTGATCTGACAAATTCCCGGAGCTTGACTATTGCAAATGCTGGAGCTACAAAGTACATTCCAATGTTTAGCAGGATTGTGCCAAGGCCATATCCAATTATCTCGTGCTCGGAATCAATATCTGCATAGTTTAACAATGACAGTGTGGATAGCATTGGGGTGAGTGCCACCTTGATGGCTTCTCTGAACAACACGTTTTCCCTTTCCAAATCTGAAATGGTTGGTGAAAATGCGTAATATGCCGTGTTAAACACACTCATAAAAGCAACACCGGAGCTAGTCTTTGATATTGTATTGTCTCGCAACTCTCTTAGCTGTTGGACTTGGGGCGCAAGCTCTGTTCCGTATGCCGCTGTTGCAATGAGACATCCTCCGCCAAATAACCCTCCTTTGGATTTATCCAAAACACACATTCCGTTTTCAAGATGGGTTCCGGCCCCACAGGAACTCGCATCTCCTAGATCTGCAGCTCCGACTATTTCGTAAATTGTTTCGCCTGGGAAGTTTCTGTCAAACCATTCCTTGTATTTTGGTTCGTTGTTGTATCTGTCGATATAGTATTGCGGATCCTTGGTCGGATCCGGGAATCCAGGTATGTGTGTCTTTTTCGGCCCTGGGACTCCTAGTATCTCATATATGCTGTCTTCTGGGAAGTTTCTGTCAAACCATTCCTTGTATTTTGGTTCGTTGTTGTATCTGTCGATATAGTATTGCGGATCCTTGGTCGGATCCGGGAATCCAGGTATGTGTGTCTTTTTCGGCCCGCCCTGCACCGTTCCTTCCTTTGACTCAGGTTCTGGCTCAGGTTCTGACTCTGCAACCACGCAAACACCATCTTTGAGAACTGTCCCGGTTCCACATGTGGGTTGAGTTTGCTGTGGCTGTGATGTGGTGGGCTGTTGTGTTGTTGGGGGTGTGGTAGCAGACGGAGTAGATGTTGGCGGCGGCGTGTTAGGTGGGGGTGTGGGTGTTGTTGGAGGTGGAGATGCTGCCTGACTTTGTTTCATGAGATCAGCTGCAGACGGACTCACCTTAGAGCCATCTGCAGAATAATCAAACAATGTGAACTTCCAAATCTTCTGAGGTTGTGGCTCTTGGCTGTAAAATGCGGTCGCGTTATAGACTCCCTTCATTGTAAGTTTTGCAGCAGTGTTTGCAGACGATGTATCGATAGGAGGTGTCTTGAAATTCCCGTTTCCGTCGACGTAAACCTCTCTTAGTAACACACCCTTACCGCTAGGATCAGCAATTCTGATTGCGACTATTTTGTTGGCATGTGCTGTGTCAGTCTTTCCGATAAATATTATCTGGTCGCCTTTTTTGTATGATGTTTTTTCCGTCGCCAGCTCTACGATT
>Ga0187894_10000284_pt1 | contig 68395 bp, 67 predicted proteins | sample GBC1701081metaG_FD_136650 | JGI IMG/M metagenome (GOLD analysis project Ga0187894, IMG submission 136650) | White microbial mat communities from a lava cave in the Kipuka Kanohina Cave System on the Island of Hawaii, USA - GBC170108-1 metaG ... | reverse complement strand
TCGACTGCCTGCGCGTCGACGACCGGACGCTGCTCGACGAGCCCTTCGCAGAGCGCATTCGCGCGCTCGACGCGCTGCTGCCGAGCGAGCTCGCGGTTCCGCGCATCGTCACCGCCGACGCGGCGGAGGCCGAGGCGTTCCTCGCGCAGGCGTTCGAGCGCGGCCACGAGGGCGTGATGGCGAAATCGCTCACTGCGCCGTACGAGGCCGGCAGCCGCGGTGCGAGCTGGCTCAAGCTGAAGCAAGCGCACACGCTCGATCTCGTCGTGCTCGCCGCCGAGTGGGGCAGCGGACGGCGCGAGGGCTGGCTCAGCAATCTGCATCTGGGCGCACGCGACGTGCGCTCGGGGCAGCTCGTGATGCTCGGCAAGACGTTCAAGGGCATGACCGACGAGCTGCTCGCGTGGCAGACGAAGCGCCTGCTCGAGCTCGAGACGCATCGCGACCGCCACATCGTCTTCGTGCGTCCGGAGCTCGTCGTCGAGATCGCATTCAGTGACGTGCAGGCGAGCTCGCAATACCCGGGCGGCCTCGCGCTGCGCTTCGCGCGCGTGAAGCGCTACCGCGATGACAAGCGCGCCGCGGACGCGGATACGATCGAGCAAGTGCGTGCGTTCCACGTTCCGATCGATGCGGCGGGGTCCGAATGACCGAGCAGAGCGCGGATCCGCTCGCGAGCGCAGGCAACGCCGGCGAGACGCCGCTCGCGCGCGCAGCCGACGCGCGCGGCGATCTCGCCGTGATCGCGACGCTGCTCCCGTACCTCCGCCCGTACGCCGGCCGCATCGCGCTCGCGATGAGCCTGATCTTCGCCGCGAAGCTCGTGAACCTGCTGATCCCGGTCGCGCTGAAGCAGATCGTCGACCGGCTCAACGTGCCGCCGAGCCTGCTCGTGCTGCCAGTAGCGCTGCTGCTCGCTTATGGCGCCGCGCGCGTTGGGCTCTCGTTCTTCACCGAGCTGCGCCAGGTCGTGTTCGCGCGCGTGATGGCGCGCGCCTCGCGTCAGATCACGCTGCTCGTCTTCCGCCACCTGCACGCACTCAGTCTGAAGTTCCATTTGGCGCGCCGCACCGGCGGCGTCGCGCGCGACGTCGAGCGCGGCGGCCACGCGATCGCCGAGCTGCTCGACTGGACGCTCTACACGATCGTCCCGACCGGCCTCGAAGTCGTGCTCGTGACGATCGTCCTGGTCTGGGCGTACGACTGGGGCTTCGCCGGCATCACGCTCGCGACGCTCGCGGTCTACACCGCCTGGACCTTCTCGGTGACGGAGTGGCGCACGCGCTACTACCGCGCCGCGGTAGAGGCCGACACGCGCGCCAACGAGCGCGCCGTCGACTCGCTGCTGAACTACGAGACGGTGAAGTACTTCACCAACGAGGCGCACGAGGCTGCGCGCTACGACGAGAACCTGCGCGCGCTCGAGAACGCCAACGTGAAGGCGCAGAAGACGCTCGCGCTGCTGAACCTCGGGCAGACCGCGACGGTGGCGGTCGGCGTCACGGCGATGATGTGGCGCGCCTCGGCCGGCGTAGTCGAGGGCCGGCTCAGCGTCGGCGATCTCGTGCTCGTCAACGCGTACTTGTTACAGCTCTCGGCGCCGCTCTTCATGCTGGGCATGGTCTACCGGGAGGTGAAGCAGGCGCTGACGAACATGGAGCGCCTGTTCGGCCTGCTCGATCAGCGGCAGGACGTGAAGGATCGCGACGGCGCGCGCCCGCTCCGCACCGCTCGGCCGAGCGTGCGCTTCGAGGGGGTGCGCTTCGGCTACGACGCGCGCCGCGAGATCCTGCACGGCGTCGATTTCGAGATCGAGCCGGGCGGCACCGTCGCAGTGGTCGGGCACTCGGGCTCCGGCAAATCGACGCTCGCGCGGCTGCTCTATCGCTTCTACGACGTGGACGCCGGCGCGATCCGGATCGACGGCCACGATCTGCGCGAGTTCACGCAGGCCTCGGTGCGCGCAGCGATCGCGATCGTCCCGCAGGACACCGTGCTGTTCAACGACACGATCTTCTACAACATCCATTATGGAAGGCCGGACGCGAGCCGCGAGGAAGTCGAGGCCGCCGCGCGCGCGGCCCACATCCACGAGCTGATCAGCACGCTGCCCGACGGCTACCAGACGGAAGTGGGCGAGCGAGGGCTCAAGCTCTCGGGCGGCGAGAAGCAGCGCGTCGCGATCGCGCGCGCGCTGCTGAAAAATCCCGCGATCCTGATCTTCGACGAAGCCACCTCGGCGCTCGATTCGCGCGCGGAACGCGCGATCCAGGCCGAGCTCGATCGCATCCAGGTCGGGCGCACCACGCTCGTGATCGCGCACCGTCTCTCGACGGTGATGGACGCCGATCAGATCCTCGTGATGGAAGCGGGCCGCATCGTCGAGCGCGGCAGCCACGCCGAGCTGCTCGAAGCGGACGGCCGCTACGCGCAGATGTGGCGGCTGCAGCAGGAAGAGCGCGAGAAGAGCGCGGCTGCGATCTCGCTCTGAAGCGATTAGGTGAACAGCAGCTTCGCCGCGCCGAGCGCGAACATGCAGCAGCCGACGAACGAGACCAACCAGCCGAGCGCGCCGGCATAACACCAGCCCATCACGCGCCACCAGCGCTCGCGCGGAATCGCCGCGTGCAGTCGCGTGGGATGCAGCCACCAGCGCACGGGCAGCGCGCCGCGGGCGAGGAGCACGCGCCGCAGCTCGACGTGGTACCAGAAGCCAGTCGGAATCCCGAACGCGAAGCCCGTCGCTACGAGCGCGAGGCCCGCGACCAGCAGCGCATCCGGCGCGAACGCGCTCCAGGCGAGCGCGCCGCCGCCGAGCAGCCCGACGAACCCAACGACGAGCAGCGCTTCGAACATGCGCGGCGTATCGGCCTGTCGATAGCCTCCTATGCGTGGCGCATGAAGGCGATGCATCGGGTTCTCAGCTCGCCACGCAGCGGCTGCTGCTGCGTCCGTGCATGCCTTCGGATCGCGCGCGCTTGTTGTCGATCTTTCGCGACCCGTACGTGCGGCGCTACCTCTGGGACTCGCTGATCGTCGAGCTCGCGGACGTCGACTCGATCATCGCAGCCAGCTCGGCTGCGTTCCTTCAGTACGGCCTCGGGATCTGGTGCGCTTCCGAGCGGGCGAGGCCGACCGTGACGATCGGCTTTGTGGGCGCCCGCCCGAACGATGCCGGCGAGCTCGAGCTGATCTACGGCTTCCTGCCCGAGCATTGGGGCCGCGGTTTTGCGCTCGAGGCTGCGAGCGAGGTGTTGTCGCTCGCTTTCGCGCGCGGGCAGCCGCGCGTGTGGGCGGGCACGGACCTCGAGAACAAGGCCTCGCAGCGCGTGATGCAGCGGCTCGGAATGCGCTTCGACCGAAGCGAGAAGGTGGGCGGGCTGCCGCAAGTTTTCTACGTGATCGAGCGCGCGGCCCAGCGCGGTTGAAACACGACGCCCCGGCGGAGACCTGCTCCGGCCGGGGCGGGTAGGGAAGAACGTGGTACGCGGTTGTTAGTGGCCGGCGCCGCCAGTCAGCGCTGCCGGCCGCCGGTCAGTGGCCTGGCCGCTTGCTAGCGGCCCTGACGCTCGAAGCGGCGCTCGATGCGGTGGCCCCTGCGGTCGAGCCGGCGATCGATGCGGTCGCCCTTGCGGTCGAGGCGCTCCGCGCGCAGCTCGTGGCCGTTCGCGTCGGCGACGTTCGCGCGCCGGTCGAGCCGGCGGTCGACGCGATCGCCCTTGCGGTCGAAACGGCGCTCGATGCGGTCGCCCGCGTCGGCGTGCGCGGCGATCGGAGCGGCGCTGAACAGGAAGCAGCCAGCGAGGGCCAGGGAGGCGAGTTTCAGGGTCTTCATGGCGTTTTCTCCTCGGGGTTCGGCCCACTCTGCGTGGCGGCCGGATGCAGCGTTCAACGCGCACAGCGGACGGCGGTTGCGTCGCTGTGGGGTAGAGTCGGTATTCCGGCGCATGCGCCGGCAACTCGATTCGGAGGCGAGCATGGCCACGCGGTTATCAGGTCTTGCATTGCTGTTGCAGGCGAACGCGGCGCTCGCGCATCCCGGCCATGGCGCGTCCTCGGCAGCGAGCTGGCTTCACGGACTCGAGCCCGCGCACCTCGCTCCCGCCGTCGCGCTGCTCGGCGCAGCCGCGCTCGCCGGCTTCGTGCAGCGACGCCGCGCTGCGAGCCGTGAGCGAAATCGCTAGCCGGGAGCTGCGCATCGCCGCCGGAAGCCCGGAGCTCGATGCGCTCGAGACGCGGCCCGAGAACGCGCGCGCCTACTTGCTGCTCGCGCACGGCGCCGGCGCTGGCATGCGCCACGCGTTCCTCGAAGCTGCAGCTGCGGCGCTCGCCGCGCGCGGCGTCGCGACGCTGCGCTTCCAGTTCCCGTGGATGCAGCGCGGCGAGCGGCGCATCGATCCCGCACCCGTGCTGCACGCCGCGCTGCGCGCTGCATTCGCGGAGGCGACGCGCGCTGCGGGCGGGCTCCCATTGTTCGCGGGCGGAAAGTCGCTCGGCGGTCGGATGACTTCTCAGGTCGCGGCGCAAGGCGGCCTCTCCGCCGCGCGCGGCATCGTGTTCCTCGGCTTCCCGCTCCATCTCACCGGGAAGCCCGGAATCGAGCGCGCCGCGCATCTCCGCGAGGTGACACAGCCGATGCTGTTCGTGCAGGGGACCCGGGATGCGCTCGCCGATCTCGCGCTGCTGCGTCCCGTGCTCGCGGAGCTCGGGCCGCGCGCGCGTCTCCAGCTCGAGGACGACGCCGATCACGCGTTTCACGTGCGCAAGAAATCGGGTCGCGACGATGCTGCGGTGATCGCGTCGCTGGCAGAGGGCGTCGCGCGCTTCACCCGCGAGGTCGCATGAGGAGCGTGTGCGTCTTCTGCGGCGCGCGCGGCGGGGCGGGAGCCGAGTACGCGGAAGCGGCGCGCACGTTCGGCGCGCTCGTCGCTGCGCGCGGGCTCACGCTCGTCACGGGCGGCGGCGCGCTCGGGCTGATGGGCGTCGTCACGGACGCGGCGCTTGCCGGCGGCGCGGCGGTAGTCGGTGTGATTCCGGGCTCGCTCGTGGAACGCGAGGTCGCACACGCAAAGCTCAGCGAGCTGGCGGTCGTCAGCGACATGTTCGAGCGCAAGCGCGAGATGATGCGCCGTGCCGACGCCTTCGTCGCACTTCCGGGCGGCATGGGCACGCTCGACGAGATCACCGAGGTGCTGACTTGGACGCAGCTCGGCATGTTCGCGAAGCCGTGCGGACTCGTGAACGTGAATGATTATTGGAGCCCGCTGCTCGAGATGCTGGATCGCGCAGTCGCGCAGGGCTTCCTCGCGCCGGAGCACCGCGCGCTGCTGCAGACCGACACCGACCCAGCGCTGCTGCTCGATCGCCTCGCGCAATGGAAAGCGCCGTCCACGTTTGCCGGGATGCGCCCGTGAGCCTGCCGCGCGCGCTGCTGTTCGACCTCGACGACACGATCGTGCGCGAGAGCGCCGGCGCCGAGGACCTATGGGCGGAGATGTGCACGGCGTTCGCGCCGCGGGCCGGCGTCGAAGTGAGCGCGCTCGTAGCAGCGCTCGACGCCGCACGAACGTGGTTCTGGGACGACGCCGAGCGCGAGCGCCGCGGGCGGCTCGCGATGCCATGGGCACGGCGAGCCGTCGCCGAACACGCGTTCCGCGGCCTCGGCCTGCGCAATCTCGCGCTCGCGCACGAGCTCGGCGACGCCTTCACGCGCGCGCGCAGCGAGCGCATGCAGTTCTTCCCGGGCGCGCGCGAGACGCTCTGCGAGCTGCGCGCCCGCGGCCATCGCCTTGGCTTGCTGACGAACGGGGGCGCGCTCCTTCAGCGCGAGAAGATCGAGCGCTTCGCGCTCGCGCCGCTGTTCGACGTGGTGCTGGTCGAGGGCGAGCTCGGCTTCGGCAAGCCGGATGCGCGCGTCTTCGAACGAGCGTTGCGGGCGCTCGGCGCCGAGGCGGGCGACTCCCTGATGACAGGCAACGACCTGCGCTCCGACATCTTCGGCGCACACAGCGCCGGCATTCGCAGCGTCTGGGTCGATCACGCAGGCGCCGGCGTGCCCGCCAGTGCACCGGCGCAGCCGGATCGCGTCGTCCGCGCGATCGCCGAGCTGGTCGCGAACGCGTGAGCGATGGCGCGAGCGACTAGCTCTCCTCGTACGCGTGGAAGTTGACCCCATATGCGTATGGTTGCTCGCGCGGCGGTTCGTCCGGCTCAGTCGTATAGAGCTGGATGCGGCCGGTGACGCGGAAGCCGATCTTGCGCCCGATCGCGCGCGTCATCTCGATCGCTTCGGTCTGCGTCTCCGCCCACAGCTTCATGCCCATGATGGCCGGGCCCGAGCGGCACGCGAATCCGTGCGCGAGGTCCTCCACGATGCCGTCCGAGATCGTCGTGAAATGAGTGAAGGGAGTCTTCCACTTCCCGTAGCGCAGCCGCAGCTTCCAGTTTCGATCGGGTTGATCGGGCATGAGAGATCAGTCAGCGTAAGGCTTGCCCGGCGCCGGCGTCGGATACCGATAAAGCCCCGTTCGCACCGGCAGACCGAGCGCTTCGCCGATCGCGCGCATCGTCTCCGGGCAGAAGGCGTAGCCGCGTAGTCGCGCGATCCGTCCGTCCTGCTCGTCGATGCGCATCACCTGCTCGAGCGCCTCGCGTCCGCGGCGTGTCACGAAGCCGAGCGCGACGGGCTCGCCGGCAGCCTCGGCGAGCTGCATGCGCGGCGCCTCGTATTGCAGGCCGGCGGGCCATTCGGGATGGCCCTGCAGCGCCGCGTGGAACCAGCTTTGGCGCGTCCGGAAGTTGTTGCTCCCGTACTCGAGCCCGCAGCCGACGTTCTCGACCTGCCCGCCGTCCTGCATCAGCGCGAGCAAAGCTTCGAGATCCGCGGCGTTGTAGGCGGCGACGAATGCCTCGACCAGCTCGCGGGAGGCGCGCGGCTGGCGCGGCGCGCGGTCGTCGTGACGCAGGCGTTCGCGCCCGCGATGCAGCGCCGCCTTCACGGCGCCGAGGCTCGTGTTCAGGATTGCCGCGATCTCCTCGCCGCTCAGCTCGAATGCCTCGCGCAGCACGAGCGCCGCGCGTTCCTGTGGCGCGAGGCGATCGAGCAGCGCGCGCCCGGCGTCGCGCAGCGCGCCCGCTTCGGGCGCCGAGCTCTCCGGCGCTGCCTCTCGCAGCGGTGCGAGCGTGCGCGCTTCGTTCTCGCGGCGGCGCGCGGCGTCGATCCACAGGTTCGTCGCCACCCGTAACAAGTAAGCGCGCGGGTTCTCGATCTCGTGGTGGATGCTGCCGAGCGTCGCGAACGCGCGCAGCAACGTGTCTTGAACGAGGTCCTCCGCGTCCCACAGGTTGCCGGCGAGGCGCCGGCAGTAGCCGTGCAGCGCGGGCCGCAGCGGTGCGATCAAGTCGACGTAGCGATGCCACGCGGCGCGCAGCTCGTCGCGCAGCGTTCCGGGCAGCTCCTCGCTCGCCATCGATCAGCCCTTCCCCAGCAGCGCCTCGCTCGTCACGCTCGCGAGCAGCGTGCCGTCGCGAGCGAAGAGCCGGCGCTCGCCGAGCGCGCGACCGCCGGCCGCGATGCGCGAGACGGCGTGCAGCAGCAGCCAGCCTTCCGGGCGCGCAGCGCGGTGAATGCGGACTTCGTGCGCGCGCGGCACGAACTGCTCGTAGACGAAGCGCTCGCCGAGCCGCCGCTCGAACTCCCAATGCGCGTAGAAGCACGCGAGGAACACGAGCGCTGCCTGGCCGCGCTGCGGGTCGCTCGGAGGGCCGGCCCGCAGCGAGAGCCAGCTGACGTGCTCGGCGGATTCGCCGGCAGCGAGGCTCGGGCGCAGCGCGCCGACGCGGCGAAACTCCACGGGCCCCGCTGCATACGCTTCGGGCCAGCCTTCTTTGCGCGCGTACTCGACCGTGCGCGGGAGCGAGTCTGGATCCGGGAGCGCCGCGGGTAGCCGCGCGTCCTGATAACTCGGACCTGCGCCGAGCGCGGCCTCGACCTGGATCGTCGCGCGACAAAGCTCGCTCTCTCCGGCGCTGGCGCGCACCTCCCAGAGACCCGCTGCCGCGGCGAGCGGCGAAACGCAGAGCGTCAGCGTGCTGGGCGGCGCGGGGGCGATCCAGTCCGCGCGCAGCGAGCTGACCTCGCCTGCGCCGCTCGCCGAGAGCGCCGCCAGCGCGCAGCGCGCGAGCAGGTCCCCGGGCTGCGTTTCCCCGAAGTGGTCCTCGAGCGTGGCTTCGTAGGTGCGATCGCTGCGGCGCGGAGCTCGCAGCCAATCATCGAGCGCCTCCCGCGGCCCAGGCTGGGCATCGCTCATCCCTGTCCCTCCCTACTTCTGATCCTGACTTCTGATCCCTTGCTGCTTCGCCCCAGTCCTGGTCTCCCGAGAGGCTTCTCGCCGCGGGTAAAGCCGCCCAGGCGTCCTCCCTGATGATCCAGCATCCGGAGACGGCTCAGGCTTTGCACGGCCACTCACAGACAAGGAGGACTCCACTCGCCTGCCCCACGGCCTGAGAAGACGCTTGGCCGTGCTCGCTTCACAGCCTGACATGACGGGTGGGAACGGTGTGTGGATACGTGTCGGTCAGCGAACTCGCTTGAAAACGCGCGCGTCCTGTAGACACTGCATCGATTTCGCGTGGGGCTGAGGCTGGAGGGAACGGCTGGTGAGCAAGATTCGCATCGCGATCGTCGGGGTGGGCAACTGCGCGAGCTCGCTCGTGCAAGGCATCCACTATTACGAGGGCCGGCCCGCTGAAGACGCGATCGGGTTGATCCACTACGAGGTCGGCGGTTATGGCCCTTCGGACGTCGAGGTCGTCGCGGCCTTCGACGTCGACGCGCGCAAGGTCGGCCGCGACGTCTCGGAAGCGATCTTCGCGGCGCCGAACTGCACGACCACGTTCGCGCGCGACCTCCCGAAGGCCGGCGTGCAGGTGCGCATGGGCCGAGTGCTCGATGGCGTTTCGCCGCACATGGCCGAGTACCCGGAAGCGCGCAGCTTCGTCGTCTCGGGCTCGCTCGAGGCGGATCACAGCGAAGTCGTGCGCGTGCTGCGCGAGGCGGGCGCAGAGATCGTCGTGAACTACCTGCCGGTCGGCAGCGAGCGCGCGGTGCGCTTCTACGCCGAGTGTGCGCTGGAGGCGCGCTGTGCGTTCGTGAACTGCATGCCGGTCTTCATTGCGAGCGATCCGGCCTGGGCGCAGCGCTTCGCGGAGCGCGGCCTCCCGATCATCGGCGACGACATCAAGGCGCAGCTCGGCGCGACGATTACGCACCGCACGCTGACCGACCTGTTCGCGCGCCGCGGCGTGAAGATCGACCGCACCTATCAGCTCAATACCGGCGGCAACACCGACTTCTTGAACATGCTGAACCGCACGCGGCTCGCGTCGAAGAAGACGAGCAAAACCGAGGCGGTGCAGTCGGTCGCCGCGGAGCGCATCCCCGACGAGAACATCCACATCGGCCCGAGCGACTACGTCGCGTGGCAGAACGACAACAAGGTCTGCTTCCTGCGCATCGAGGGGCGCCTGTTCGGCGACGTGCCGATGAACCTCGAGCTGCGGCTCTCGGTCGAGGATTCGCCGAACTCCGCCGGCGTCGCGATCGACGCGATCCGCTGCGCGAAGCTCGCGCTCGAGCGGCGCCTCGGCGGGCCGATCGACGCACCCTCCTCCGCGTTCATGAAGCACCCACGACGCCAGCTTCCCGACGAGGCGGCACACCGCGCGCTCGAGGACTTCATCGCGGGCGCGTAGGAAACGCGCCCTGGCGCGTTGGAAGCGCGCCCTGGCGCGCGGCGACCGCCGAGTGTTCGCGCAGGCAGTCGGTCATCGAATCTTCGCCACGCCGTCTCGCGAGCGAGCCACCTTCGCTACGTGAGCGCGGCGCTCCGTCGGTGGCGTCGCGGCCCGCGCAACCGGAGGGACACCATGCCGCGACGAATCTCGCAGCGCAGCGCAGAGAGGAAGCCCGGGATCACGCGCCGCCGTTTCCTGACCGGCGCCGCGAGCGCGGTCGCGCTCGCGCCCGCGTTTCTGCGCAGCGCGGCGGCGCAGACGACCCCGGAGGCTTCGCTGTTCACGCTCGGCGTCGCGTCGGGCGATCCGGGCCACCACTCGGCCGTGCTGTGGACGCGCCTCGCGCCCGACCCGCTCGCCGGCGGCGGCTTGCGCGAGCCGGTCCGCGTGCGCTGGGAAATCGCGCTCGACCCCGGCATGGCGAACGTGATTCGCAGCGGCGCCATCAACGCCCGCGCCGAACGCGGGCACGCCGTGCACGTGCTCGCGAACGGCCTGCCCTCGAATCGCTGGCTCTGGTACCGCTTCGGCGCGCTCGGCGAATGGAGCCGCATCGGCCGCACGCGGACATTCCCCTCGCGCGAAGACGGGCAGGACCAGCTGCGCTTCGCGCTCGCGAGCTGTCAGAACTTCACGAACGGCTTCTTCCGCGCCTGGGCGGACATCAGCGCTCAGGAGCTCGACCTCGTCGTCCACGTCGGCGATTACATCTACGAGGGAGGCGCCGTCGCGACGCCGCTCGATCCCGCGCGCAATCACCTGGGCGGCGAGATCGTCTCGGTCGACGAGTACCGAAATCGCTACGCGCTCTACCGGCTCGATCCCGACCTGCAGGAGGCGCACGCGCGCTTCCCGTTCCTGGTGACCTGGGACGACCACGAGGTCGATAACAACTACGCGGGCGAGATCCCGGAGCTTTCCAGCCCGACGCAAGGCGCCGCGTTCCTCGCGCGCCGGCGCAGCGGTTATCAGGTCTACGCCGAGAGTATGCCGCTGCGACCGCAGAATCGCGCGCTCGGCGAGGATGGCTCGCTGCGCCTGTTCCGCAGCCTGGCGTTCGGCGATCTCGCCACCTTCCACATGCTCGACACGCGTCAATTCCGCAGCGATCAGCCCGCCGGCGACGGCTTCGGCTCGACCGATCCGGACTCCGCGGCGATCGAGTTCGCGTTCGGCGAGCAGATCTTCGACGACGTCGGAATCCTCGCGCCGGGTGCCACGCTGCTCGGCCCGCGACAGGAGGACTGGCTCGCGCGCAGCCTCGCCCGCTCGCGCGCGAGCTGGAACGTGCTTGCCCAACAAGTGATGCTGACGCGCTGGAACCTGGTCGGTGCGGCGCGCGTCACGATCGAGAACGACCCCTCGATTCCGCCGCGCTTCAAGCAGGCGCTGCTCCAGCAGATCGCGCTGATCGACGAGGTCTCGAACGTCGACGCCTGGGACGGCTATCCGGCCGCGCGCGCTCGGCTGCTCGACGAGATCCGCCGGTCGCGTGCGCGCAACCCGATCGTGCTGGCGGGCGACATTCACTCCGCGTGGGGCGCGAACTTGCTCTCGGACTTCTCGGACCCCGCGAGTCCCATCGTCGCCGCCGAGTTCGTCTCGACCTCGATCAGCTCGACGTTCGGCGGCATCGATCCGCGGCCGACTCATACGACCGTGCGCGCCGGGCTACAGCCGGGCAACGAACACATCGAGTACTTCAACGGGCTCTACCGCGGATATTGCCTGTGCGACGTCGATCGAAAGCGCTGGCAGACGAGCTTCCGCGCGGTCGGCGGCCCCGCGCAGGCGCTCGATCCGTCGCCGACCGCGCTGGTGCCGTTTCCGACCAGCACGGTCGAGACGGACGCGGTGCTCGAGCTCGCCGTCGGCTTTAACGAGCCCGGGCGCAATGGCCGACTCGAGACGAAACAGGCGCGGCCGATTCCGCTGTGAGCCGGCACGCTTGCGGCTGCCGCTACGTGCGCGGCGGGGGCCGGCGCGCTGCGCCGCTCTCCGTCGCGGCCGCGGCCGCACGCTCGTCGAGCAGCTTCGCCACCAGCTCGGGCTCGACGGGCTTGACGAGGTGCGCGTCGAATCCGCCCGCGAGTGAGCGAGCGCGATCGGCGCCTTGGCCGTAGCCGGTCAGCGCGATGATCAGGGTGTCGTGGAAGCCCTCGGCGCGCAGGCTCCGGCAGACCTCGAAGCCGTCGAGCTCGGGCATGCTGAGATCGAGCAGCACCGCTTGCGGGCGCAGCTCGCGAGCGGCTTCGAGCGCGCTGCGTCCGTCGTAGCAAGCGCGCGTCTCGTGACCGCGCAGCTTCAGCAGCAGCGCGAGGCTGTCGGCCGAATCGCGGTTGTCGTCGACGACCAGCACGCGCAGCGCGCTGTGCGTTGCGCCCTTCGCGCGCTGCCCGTTGGATGCGGGCTGCTCCGTACCGAACTCGAAGCAGGGCAGCCGTATCGTGAACTCGCTGCCTCGCCCCGGCCCCTCACTCGCGGCGCTCACGCTGCCGCCGTGCAGCTCGACCAACGTTTTGACTAGCGAGAGCCCGATGCCGAGGCCCGCGTCGACGCGATCGGTCGCGCCACGCACTTGCGCGAACAGCTCGAAGATCGTCTCGACCGATTGCGCGGCGAGCCCGACCCCGCGATCGCTCACGCGGATCACGGCCTCGCGCCCCTCGCGCTCGCCCGAGACGGATATCGCGCCGCCCTCGTGCTGGAACTTCGCAGCGTTGTTGAGCAGGTTCGCCACCACCTGCGTCAGGCGCACGAGATCGCCGCGCAGCTCGATGCGTTCCTCCGGCAGCTTCACGGCGAGCAGGTGCTTCCGCTCGTCGATCAGCGGCCGGCTCGTCTCGACTGCGCCTTCGATGATCGCCGCGAGATCGACGCGCTCTGCGCGCAGCCGAATCTTCCCGCGCGTGATCCGCGAGATGTCGAGCAGGTCTTCGACCAGCCGCGTGAGCTGGCCGACCTGACGCTCGATCACTTCGCGGCTCCAGCTGATCAGCGCCGGCTCGGCTCCGGGGCTGCGCTGCAGCTTCAGCGCGTTGTGGATCGGCGCGAGCGGATTGCGCAGCTCGTGCGCGAGCATCGCGAGGAATTCGTCCTTGCGGCGGTCGGCCTCGCGCAGCGTGTCTTCTGCGCGCTTGCGCTGCTCGATGTCGATGCTGGTGCCGACCCACTTCTCGACGCTGCCGTCCGCGAGCCGCACCGCCTCGCCGGAGACATGGAACCAGCGATAGACGTCGTCGTGGCGCCGCAGCCGCGCCTCGTAGTCGAGCGGGATCCTGCCCGCCGCGGCGATCGCAGCGTCGCGAACCGCGAGCGCGCGCTGCTTGTCGTCGGGGTGAATCGCGCTCAGCCAGCGCGCGCCGAGATGCTCATTCGGGCTCGCGCCGGTGTACTCGCACCAGCGCGGCGAGAAGTACGTCGCGTTGCCTTCGGCATCCGCCTCCCACACCACGTGCGGCATGCCCTCGGCCAGCGAGCGGAAGCGCGCCTCGCTGCGCACGAGCGCCTCGGTGCGCTCGCCGACGCGGCGCTCGAGCTCCTCGTTGAGACGCGTCAGCTGTTTCGTCTTGCGATGCAGATCGGAGAGCACGCGGATCTTGGCGCGCAGCATCTGCGGCACGATCGGCACCGGCAGATAGTCGAGCGCGCCGGTCTCGTAGCCTTTCAGGCGATCGAGATCGGAGACGTGCACCGCCGACGCGAAGATGATCGCGGTGCGCTCGCAGCGCGGGTGCTGGCGAATCATCGCCGCGAGCTCGAAGCCGTCGACGTCGGGCATGCTGACGTCCATCACGACGATCGCGACCTCGGAGTGCAAGAGATGCGCGAGCGCTTCGCGCGCCGAGGTCGCCTTGAGCAGATTCTCGCCGAGGTCGCCGAGAATGGTCTCGTAGGTCAGCAGCTTGCCAGGCTGATCGTCCACCAAGAGGATGTTGAGACGATCGTCTGCGTCCATTTGGGCGCGCCTACCGGTGTAGCCACAGGCGCAGCGCCGACAGCAGCTGCTCCGTGTTGACGGGCTTCGCCAGATAGTCCGAGGCGCCCGCCTCGAGACACTTCTCACGGTCGCCCTTCATCGCTTTCGCGGTGAGCGCGATGATCGGCAGCCGCCGGAACTGCGGGATCTCGCGGATGCGCCGGATCGTCTGATAGCCATCCATCTCCGGCATCATGATGTCCATCAACGCGATGCCGACCTCGGGCTTCGCGCGCAGCGTGTCGATCGCGTCCTGCCCGGTGGTCGCCGAGAGCACCGCCATGCCGCGCCGTTCGAGCACGCTCGAGAGCGCGAAGATGTTACGGACGTCGTCGTCGACGACGAGCACCTGCTTGCCGACGAGATCCTCGTCGGAGCTGTGCAGGCGCTCGAGCATCGCCTGCTTCTCGGGCGGCAGGTCCGAGACCACGCGGTGCAGGAAGAGCGAGGTCTCGTCGAGCAGCCGCTCCGGCGATTCGACGCCCTTCACGACGATGCTGCGCGCCATGCTCTGGAGCTGCGCCTCCTCGTCCTGCGCGAGCTCCTTGCCCGTGAACACGACCACCGGCAGCTCGCGCAGCCGCTCGTCGGCGCGCATCTGCTCGAGCACCTCGAAGCCGCTCATGTCGGGCAGCCGCAGGTCGAGCACGACGCAATCGGGCAGCTCGTCGCGCATCGCTGCGAGCGCATCCGCGCCGCTGCCGGCCACCACGATGTCGATGTCGTCGTGGCCGAGCAGCACCTCGATGCTCTTGCGCTCGCCCTCGTCGTCCTCGACCACGAGCAGGCGCTTGCGGCGCGGCTCGGCGAAGGCCTTGATACGCGCCAGCGCGACTTCGAGGCCCTCGGTCGTGGTCGGCTTGGTGACGAACGAGAATGCGCCGCGCGCGAGCCCATGCTGGCGATCCTCGTCGAGCGTGACGATCTGCACCGGGATGTGGCGCGCGCTCGGATCCCGCTTCAGGTGCGAGAGCACCGTCCAGCCGAGCATGTCCGGCAGGAACACGTCGAGCGAGACCGCAGTCGGCCGGTATTGGCGGGCGAGCGCGAGCGCGTCGGCGCCGCGCATCGCGACGAGCACCTTGAAGCCCTCGTCGCGCGCGAGATCGGCCATGATGCGCGCGTAGTGCGGATCGTCCTCGACGATCAGCATCACCGGATCGCCGGGCTGCAGTGCCGCGCGATCGTCCTCGACGGTTTCGATCGTGCGCTCGACGGCTCGCAGGCCGGGCAACACGATCGGCCGCGCCGCCGGCGCACCGTCGCCGTTCGCGAGCGGCCGCGTGCTCGCACCCGCGTACTTCTGCGGCATGTACAGCGTGAACGTGCTGCCGGCGTCCGGAACGCTGCGCAGGTGGATCTCGCCACCGAGCAGAGTCGCGAGCTCGCGGCTGATCGCGAGGCCGAGCCCGGTGCCGCCGTACTTGCGGCTCGTGCTCGCGTCGGCTTGCTGGAACGCCTCGAAGATGATGCGCTGCTTCTCGGGCGGGATGCCGATGCCGGTGTCCGCGACCTCGAATGCGATCACCGAGCCGCTCGCGTTCGCGAGCACGGGATGGTCCGCGCTCCAGCCGCCTGCCGCGGGCGCCACCGAGAACCGCACGCCGCCGTGTTCGGTGAACTTGAAGGCGTTCGACAGCAGGTTCTTCAGCACCTGCTGCAGGCGCTTCGAATCCGTGACGATCGTGCGCCCGAGGCTCGGATCGAGCGAGACGTCGAACGCGAGCCGCTTCGCCTCCGCCTGAGGGCGGAAGGTGCGCGAGACCACTTCGATCAGCGGCCCGAACGCGAGCTCCTCGGCCTCCACCGTCACCGTTCCCGATTCGATCTTCGTGAGATCGAGGATGTCGGTGATCAGGTTGAGCAGATCGGTGCCCGCGCCGTGGATCGTGTGCGCGAACTCGACCTGCTTCGGCGAGAGATTGCCTTCGGGGTTGTCGCCGAGCTGCTGGCCGAGGATCAGGATGCTGTTCAGCGGCGTGCGCAGCTCGTGCGACATGTTCGCGAGGAACTCGGACTTGTACTTCGAGGTGAGCGCGAGCTCGCTCGCCTTCTCCTCGAGCGCGCGGCGCGCCTGCTCGATCTCCTGATTCTTGCGTTCGACCTCGATGTTCTGCAGCGCGAGCTGCTGCGCCTTCTGCGCGAGCTGTTCGTTGGTCAGCTGCAGCTCGCTCTGCTGCGTCTGCAGCTCGGTGGCGAGCTGCTGCGATTGCTTCAGCAGCGCCTCGGTCTGCATCGTCGCCTCGATCGAGTTCAGCACGATTCCGAGGTTCGCCGTCATCTGCTCGAGGAACGCGACGTGCGAGTCGCTGAAGGCGTCGAGCGTCGCGAGCTCGATCACCGCCTTGGCCTCGCTCTCGAACAGCACCGGCAGCACGATCACGTTGTGCGGCAGCGCCTCCACCAGCGCCGAGCGGATCGGAATCACGTTCGCGGGCAGGTTCGAGATCAGGAGGCTGCGCTTCGAGACCGCGCACTGGCCGACCAGCCCTTCGCCGAGCGCGATCACCTCGGAGTGCCCGCTCTGCTCGCCGCCCGCGTAGGCTGCGAGCAGCTTGAGCCGCCGTTCCGGATCGTTCTCGACCTGATAAATCACCGCCTGCTGCGCGTTGACGAGCGGCGCGAGCTCGGAGAGCAGCAGCCGTCCTACGGTCGTCAGATCGCGTTGGCCCTGCATCATCGTGGTGACGCTCGCGAGGCTGGTCTTCAGCCAGTCCTGCTGCGTGTTGCGGTCGGTCGTCAGCCGCAGGTTGTCGATCATCGTGTTGATCGTGTCCTTCAGCTCGGCGACCTCGCCGCGCGCTTCGACCTGGATCGAGCGCGTCAGATCGCCCTTCGTCACGCCGGTCGACACATCGGCGATCGCGCGCACCTGCGTCGTCAGATTCGCGGCGAGCAGGTTCACGTTGCCGGTGAGGTCCTTCCACGTGCCGGCCGCACCCGGCACGTTCGCTTGGCCGCCTAGGCGGCCGTCGACGCCGACTTCGCGCGCCACCGTCGTCACCTGCTGCGCGAAGGTCGCGAGCGTGTCGGTCATGTTGTTGATCGTGTCGGCGAGCGCGGCGACCTCGCCCTTCGATTTCACCGACAGCTTCTGTTTGAGATCGCCTTCCGCGACCGCGGTCACGACCTTCACGATGCCGCGCACCTGCTCGGTGAGATTCGCGGCCATCACGTTCACGTTGTCGGTCAGGTCCTTCCAAGTCCCGCCGACGCCGGGCACGACCGCCTGGCCGCCGAGCCGCCCGTCGGTGCCAACCTCGCGCGCGACGCGCGTCACTTCGCCGGCGAACGCGTTCAGCTGATCGACCATCGTGTTCAGCGTGTTCTTCAGCTCGAGGATCTCGCCGGAGACGTGCACAGTGATCTTGCGCGAGAGGTCGCCGCGCGCGACCGCGGTGGTGACCTCGGCGATGTTACGGACCTGAGAAGTCAGGTTCGCGGCGAGCAGGTTCACGTTGTCGGTGAGGTCCTTCCAGGTGCCGGCGACGCCGGGCACGACCGCCTGGCCGCCGAGCCGGCCCTCGGTGCCGACCTCGCGCGCGACGCGCGTCACCTCGGCGGCGAACGAGCGCAGCTGCTCGACCATCGTGTTCAGCGTGTCCTTCAGCAGCAGGATCTCGCCGCGCACGTCGACGGTGATCTTCTTCGAGAGGTCGCCGCCGGCGATCGCTGTCGCGACCTCCGCGATGTTGCGCACCTGCGCCGTCAGGTTCGACGCCATGAAGTTCACGTTGTCGGTGAGGTCCTTCCAGGTGCCGGCGACGCCGGGCACCTGCGCCTGGCCGCCGAGCTTGCCTTCGGTGCCCACCTCGCGTGCGACGCGCGTCACTTCGCCGGCGAATGCGTTCAGCTGATCCACCATCGTGTTGGTGGTGTTCTTCAGCTCGAGGATCTCGCCCTTCACGTCGACGGTGATCTTGCGCGAGAGGTCGCCGCGCGCGACCGCGGTCGTGACCTCGGCGATGTTGCGCACCTGCGCCGTCAGGTTCCGCGCCATCGAGTTCACGTTGTCGGTGAGATCCTTCCAGGTGCCGGCGACGCCGGGCACCTGCGCTTGTCCGCCGAGCTTGCCCTCGGTGCCGACCTCGCGTGCGACGCGCGAGACCTCGCTCGCGAAGCCGTTCAGCTGATCGACCATCGTGTTGATGGTTTCCTTCAGCTGCAGGATCTCGCCCGACACGTTTACCGTGATCTTCTTCGAGAGATCGCCCTGCGCGATCGCGGTCGAGACCTCGGCGATGTTGCGCACCTGCGCGGTGAGATTGCCCGCCATCGAGTTGACGTTGTCGGTGAGATCCTTCCAGGTGCCGGCGACCCCTGACACCTGAGCCTGGCCGCCGAGCTTGCCTTCCGTGCCCACCTCGCGCGCGACGCGCGTCACCTCCGCGGCGAACGCGTTCAGCTGATCCACCATCGTGTTCAGCGTCTCTTTCAGCTGGCGGATCTCGCCGCGCACGTCGACGGTGATCTTGCGCGAGAGGTCGCCCTTCGCGACTGCGGTCGCGACCTCGGCGATGTTGCGTACCTGCGCGGTCAGGTTCGACGCCATCGAGTTGACGCTATCTGTTAGGTCCTTCCAGGTGCCGGCCACGCCCTGCACCTGCGCCTGCCCGCCGAGATTTCCCTCGGTTCCGACCTCGCGCGCGACGCGCGTGACCTCGCTCGCGAACGCGTTCAGCTGGTCGACCATCGTGTTCAGCGTCTGCTTCAGCTGCAGGATCTCGCCCGACACGTCGACGGTGATCTTCTTCGAGAGGTCGCCGCTCGCGATCGCGGTCGCGACCTCGGCGATGTTGCGCACCTGCGCGGTCAGGTTGTTCGCCATCGAGTTGACGCTGTCTGTCAGGTCCTTCCAGGTGCCTGCGACGCCAGGCACCTGCGCCTGCCCGCCGAGCCGCCCTTCGGTGCCGACCTCGCGCGCGACGCGCGTCACCTCGCCGGCGAACGCGTTCAGCCGGTCGACCATCGTGTTGAGCGTCTCCTTCAAGAGCAGGATCTCGCCCGACACGCTCACGGTGATCTTCTTCGAGAGGTCGCCGCCGGCGATCGCGGTCGCCACTTCGGCGATGTTGCGCACCTGCGCCGTCAGGTTCGAGGCCATGAAGTTGACGCTATCTGTTAGGTCCTTCCAGGTGCCGCCGACGCCGGGCACGTCCGCCTGCCCGCCGAGCTTGCCGTCGGTGCCGACCTCGCGCGCGACGCGCGTCACTTCACCGGCGAACGCGTTCAGCGTGTCGACCATCGTGTTGATGGTGTTCTTCAGCTCGAGGATCTCGCCGCGCACGTCGACGGTGATCTTGCGCGAGAGGTCGCCGCGCGCGATCGCGGACGAGACCTCGGCGATGTTACGCACCTGAGAAGTCAGGTTGCTCGCCATCGCGTTCACGTTGTCGGTGAGGTCCTTCCAGGTGCCGGCGACGCCGGGCACGACCGCCTGGCCGCCGAGCTTGCCGTCGCTGCCGACCTCACGCGCGACGCGCGTCACCTCGCTCGCGAACGAGCGCAGCTGATCGACCATCGTGTTGATGGCCTCCTTCAGCTGCAGGATCTCGCCGCGCACGTCGACGGTGATCTTGCGCGAGAGGTCGCCGTTCGCGACCGCGATCGTCACCTCCGAGATTGCGCGCACCTGGCCGGTCAGGTTCGACGCCATCGAGTTGACGCTCTCGGTCAGCTCCTTCCAGACGCCGCTGACTTCTCGGACCTGCGCCTGCCCGCCGAGCTTTCCCTCCGTGCCGACTTCGCGCGCGACGCGCGTCACCTCGGAAGTGAACACGCCGAGCTGCTTGATCATCGTGTTGACGATCGTCGCCGAGCGCAGGAACTCGCCGGCGAGCGAGCGGCCGTCCACCTCGGTCGCGACGGTCTGCAGCAGGTTTCCCTGCGCGACGGCCGCGATCGCGCCGGTCACCTCGGTGATCGGACGTACGAGGTCGTCGATCACGCCGTTGTAGGAGACCTGCATCTCGCCCCAGGCGCCGCGCGTTCGCGCGATGCGCAGGCGGCGGCTCAGCTTTCCCTCCTTGCCGAGGATCTGCGCCATCCGCGAGAGCTCGTCCGCGATCTCCTCGTTGAACGCGACGATCTCGTTGAAGCGATCCGCGATGCGGCCGAGCAGGCCCGTCCAGTCGACCGGCAGGCGCACGCTGAAATCGCCGTCGCGCACGGCTTCGAGCGCATGCAGCAGCTCCCGCAGGTCGTGCGTCGGAATCTCGGGCTTGGCGGCGGCTGGTCTGGCTCGGCTTCGACGACGCGAGGGCGACGGAGTGTGCGTGGTCGAAGTCATCAGCTGCCGCTCCGAAGATTTCGGATCACGGCTGCGGCGATGGCGGATAGAAACTACAAACGTCCCAACTTGAACGCGTAGTTTCTACAAACTCCCCACTCGTGCGCAGACGCGCATGATCCCCCGCTCTCCGCGGATGGTTCGCGATCGGGCCACGCAAGAGTTGCGCCAGCGGAGGGAGATCTCAGGCGGCGGGCGACGTCTTCGACCAGATGCGGGTGTTGAGGTCGAGATCGTCGACGATGCTGATCGCGAACAGCAGATCGCTCGCCCAGCGGCGTACATCGTCGAGCGTGACGGGCGCGAACGCGTTGACGCGGAAGTGGTCGACCGCAATCGGCATCGCGACGCACAGCCGCCCGCCGAGAAACGCGAGCCGCAGCCCCGAGCCCGTCTTGTGGCGGAAGCGCAGCAGGCGCTCCATCAGGCTCGGCGAGAGCAAGTAGCGCGCCTCGGTGGGGTCACTCGAGCGCACCACGAAACAGCGCTCGAACTCGGGGCTCTCCAGCTGGACCAGCGAGAGGTTCCCGAACGCGCTCGAGAGCGATTGAAACGCGCGGCCGAGCGTGCCGAACGAAGCCTCGGCCTGGTCGGGCAGCACCAGCGTCTGCCCCTGGAACGACTTGTTGAAGTCGGCGACGAAGAAGAGCCCGCGAAAGACGACGCGCGTGTGGTCTTCCTTGTTGCGGCGCGTGACGTGCTCGACGCGGAGCTCCGAGAAGCGGAACTCCGTCGCGCCGTGCCGACCGGTGACGAGGTCCTCGCCGGAATAGCGGTTGTAGGTCTCGCCCGAGAACAGCCGGCTCGCGTCGAACTCGGCCTGCGCAATGCCCTGATCCGAGCGGTAGCGAAAGCTGGGATCCCAGAACTCGATCGCAGGCTGGAGCAGCGCCCCTCGGATGACCGGCGCGAAAGTGTGCGCCGCGCGCAGCTTGCGATAGCCCTCGATCAGCCACGGCAGCGCGAGCGGAACCGCGCCGTACCAGAGCTCGCGCGTCGCGAAGAAGCAGATGATGCCCACCCCGGCGAGCGCCAGCTTCCAGCGGTGATCGACGCGCGCCGCCGAGATCGCCGCGCGCCGCTGGCTCTCGAGGCCGCGCAGCTTCGGCGCGATCTGCTCGCGCAGGAACGCGTCGAACTCCTCGCGCGTGCGCATGGACGCTCCTGAGGGCCGGCTAGTCGTTCGGTGACGCGGGCGCGCTCAATTCTTTGCCTGGTGCGAGCGGAAGCGCGCCATCACGTCGGGGTTCGCGTCGTGGCCTTTCGGCGCCTCGAAGAACCCGCGCGCCTCGTAGCGCAGCACGGCCGCAAAGATGTTCGTCGGAAACATCTGGACCGCGTCGTTGTAGTTCTTCACCGCGGCGTTGTAAGAGCGCCGCGACGCCGAGATCTGCTCCTCGACCTCGTTGAGCGCGCGCTGCAGCTGCTGGAAGTTCTCGCTCGCCTTCAGCTCCGGGTAGCTCTCGGCTGTCGCGATCAGCTGGCCCACCGCTCGCGCGAGCTGCCCGTCGATCGCGTGCGCCTGCTCCGGCGTCACGCCGCGCGCGCCGGCCTGCGCGCGCAGCCGCGTGATCTCCTCCAGCACGCCCTGCTCGTGCTCGAGGTAGCGCTGCACCGTGTCGACGAGGCTCGGGATCAGGTCGAAGCGCTTCTTCAGCATCGCCGCGATGCCGCCGAGCGCGTTCTCCGCCTCGTTCTTCACCGACACGATCGAGTTGAACGTGAGCCCGAGCCACGCGACCGCCGACGCCGCGATCCAGCGGTAGTCGACGCCCCACATCCACATCGCGAACAGCCCGAATGCGCCGCCGATGATCCACACCGAGCTCATGGAACCCCCTGCACGAATTAGGGAATTCAGCGGCGGGGCGGGCGGGGAGCTTGAGCCGCCAAGGCCTGCGGCGCGTGCGCTCCGCGCCGCGGCTCAGGCCGCCCCCAGCTCCTCCAGAACTTCCCCCGCGCGGGCGAACAGCGCGCCCGGGTCGCGCTCGCGCAGCGCCGCGCGGATGCGCTGATCGGGCATCACGCGCAGGTCGGCGCGCACCTTCGTGATCAGGCGATGCAGCTTGCCGGGGTCGACGCGCGTGGTGGGCGCGGCGGTGAAGACGAGCTCGCTGCCTTCGAGCATCACCTGCGCGATCCCCAGCTTTCGCGCAGCGATCTTCAGGCGGATCACCGCGAGCAGGTTCTCGGCCTCGGCGGGCAGCGGGCCGAAGCGGTCGAGCAGCTCGTCGCGCAGGCGGTCCGCTTCGGCGTCGTCGGGCGCGCTCGCGAGCCGCTTGTAGAGCACGAGGCGCTGCTGCACGTCGGCGACGTAGCCCTCGGGCAGGCGCGCCGGAATGCCGAGGCGAATCTCGGGATCGATCTGCACCTCGCGCTGCTTGCCGCGCAGCTCGGCGACCGCCTCCTCGAGCAGCTCCATGTAGGTCTCGTAGCCGACCGCGCCGAGGTTGCCGGACTGCTCGGCCCCTAACACATTTCCGGCCCCGCGACTCTCGAGGTCCACGTTCGCGAGCCGGAAGCCCGAGCCGAGCGCGGAGAGATCCTGGATCGCTTCGAGGCGGCGGCGGGCGTCGCTGTTCAGCGCGCCCTCGCCCGGAATCAGCAGATACGCGTACGCGCGCTGGTTGCTGCGACCGACGCGCCCGCGCAGCTGATAGAGCTGCGCGAGGCCGAGCGCGTCGGCGCGATCGATCAGGATCGTGTTCGCGCGCGGCACGTCGACGCCGCTCTCGATGATCGTCGTCGAGAGCAGGACGTCGGCCTTGCCGTGGAAGAAGTCGTAGGTCTTCTGCTCGAGCTCGCGTTCGGGCATCTGGCCGTGCGCGACGATCAGCTTCGCCTCGGGCACGATCCGCGCGAGCAGCTCGGCGAGGTTGCCGATCGTTTGCACGCGGTTGTGCACGAAGAACACCTGCCCGCCGCGGCGCGTCTCGCGGATGATCGCTTCGCGCACCAGCGATTCGTCGAAGCGGCACACCTGCGTCCGGATCGCGATCCGATTCGGCGGTGGCGTCTGGATCACCGACATGTCGCGCAGCCCGCTGAACGCCATCTGCAGCGTGCGCGGGATCGGCGTCGCCGTCAGCGTCAGCACGTCGACGGTCTGCTTCAGCTCCTTGATGCGCTCCTTGTGTGCGACGCCGAAGCGGTGCTCCTCGTCGACGACGAGCAGCCCGAGATCGTGGAACGCGATCTTCTTCTGTAACAACCGATGCGTGCCGATCACGATGTCGACACGCCCGCTCGCGAGGCCCTCGAGCGTCGCGGCCGCGTCCTTCGGCGGGTCGAAGCGCGACAGCGATTCGATCGTGACGGGCAGGCCCTCGAAGCGCTGCGTGAAGGTTTCGTGGTGCTGCTGGCAGAGCACCGTCGTCGGCACGAGCACGACGACCTGCTTGCCCGCCATCACGACCTGATGCGCAGCGCGCGCGGCGACCTCGGTCTTGCCGTAGCCGACGTCGCCGCAGACGAGCCGATCGGTCGGCCGCGGCTGCGCCAAGTCGGCGAGCACGTCGTCGATCGCCGCCAGCTGATCGGGCGTCTCCTCGTACGGGAAGCGCGCCTCGAACTCTTCGAGCGCGCGGTCGCGCGCCGGGAAAGCGAAGCCCGGCGCGAGCTCACGGGCGGCGTGCACCGCGAGCAGCTGGCGCGCCATGTCGCGCAGCTTGCGCCGCACGCCGCTCTTGGTCTTCTCCCAGCTCGCGCCGCCGAGCTTGTCGAGTTGCGGCGGCGCGCCGTCGCTGCCAACGAAGCGCGCGACGAGCGAGAGGCGATGCACCGGCACGAACAGCTTGTCGTTGCCGGCGTACTCGATGCGCAGGAACTCGTCGCGCGTGCGCCCGACGTCGAGCACCACGAGCCCGCGATAGACGCCGATGCCGTGCTCCGCGTGCACCAGGTAATCGCCCGGCGCGAGCTGCCCTAGCGACTCGATCGCGAAGCCGTCGGCGCGCGCCTGCGAGCTGCGCCGCTTCTCGCGCGGCCCGAAGCACTCCTCCTCGGTGAGCACGACCAAGCGCTCGTCGGCGAGCACGAAGCCCTCGGCGAGATCGGCGACGCGCACCTCGATCGCGCCCGGCGCAGACCAGCTCGTGTGCGGCGCGAGCTCGCGCGCGAGCGTCGCCGCGAGCCCGTATTCGCCGAGCAGCGCGCGCGTGCGCTCGGCGCCCGAGAGCGCGTTCGCAGCGATCACGCAGCGCAGGCCCTCGCGCTGGAATCCCGTGAGCGCGCGCACGAGCGGCGCGAGCGGCTCCGGCGCGCCGCGCGCCGCGCGCAGCTCGGCCGCGAGCTCGTCGTGCCCGAACGCCTTGACGACCTCCGCGCCCGGCGAGACGACCTCGAGCCGCTCCAGCGAGATCGCGCGGCGCTGGGCCGCCTCGCTGATGAGCTCGTCCGCGCCGACGAAGAGCTCATCCGGAGCGCACACCAAGCGCCCCGCTTGCCGCGCGCCGTCGTGGTTCTCGATCACCTCGGCCGAGAAGCGCAGCAGCCGGTCGTGCCCGAGCTCGGGCTCGTCGACGACCACCAGCGCGGGCGCAGGCAGGAACGCGAGGAATGGTTCGAGCGCGGGTTGCAGCAGAGCCGCGAGCGCCTCGGCACCCGGCGGCAGGCTGCCGCGCAGCAGCGTGTCGATCAGCCGGTCGACCTCGCGCGCGGCCACGCCCTGCGCGAGCGCCGCCGCGCGGATCGCTTCGCCGCGCTCGATCGCAAGCCCGCGCGTCACGAGCAGCTCGCGCGGCGGCGGCGCTACCATGCGCTCGAGCTCCGCCTGCGAGCGCTGGCTCGCCGGGTCGAACTCGCGCAGCGACTCGACCTCGTCGCCGAACAGCTCGATGCGCACGGGCTTCGTCAGATGCGGAGGGAAGAAGTCGACGACGCCGCCGCGCACCGCCACTTCGCCGCGTTCTTCGACGACGGACTGGCGCGCGTAGCCCGCCGCTACCAGCGCGCCGACGAACGGGTCTCGCTCGAGCGATTTGCCGCGCACGACCGCGAGCGAAGCGCGCAGCACCGCTTCGCGCGCCGGGACGCGCGGCGCGAGCGCGGTCCAGGGCGCGACGATCACTGGCGCTGCGCCCGTGTGCGTTCCTGCGCCGAACGAAGCCAGGCGGTGCAGCACGTCCATGCGCTGTGCGACGACGAACGGCTGCGGAGAAAAGCGGTCGTAGGGCGTCGTGTCGGGCGCCGGGAAGGCGCGCACGCGGCCGCCCTGCTCGGGCGGCGGCTCGCCGAGCACCAGGCGCAGGTCCTCGAGCAGCGCGTCGGTCGCCTTCGCAGAAGTCGCGATCACCAGCGCGGGCACATCCTCGTGCGCTTCGAGCAGGCGCGCGATCGCAACCGCGCGCGCCGCACCGCGCAGGCCGACCAGGCGCGCCGGCGTCCGGCGCGAACGCAAGCGCGCAGCAAGCTCGACGAGGCGGCCAGTGGTTGCAGGCTCGGTCAACGAATCGTTCCGCAAATGAAAACGGCCCCGCCCCGCACACGCGGGGTGGGGTGGTCCTCGAAATTTGGCTGCGCAGCTTATCGGAGGCTGATCGGCTGTCCGCGATAGAGTGGGCCGCGCGCGCTGAGGAGACCCCAATGATCGACCTGCACTACTGGCCGACGCCGAACGGGAAGAAGGTGTCGATTCTGCTCGAGGAAGCCGCGATCCCGTACCGCATCGTGCCTTGCAACATCGGGCGCGGCGATCAGTTCAAGGCGGAGTTCCTGAAGTGGAACCCGAACCACCGCATGCCGGTGATCGTCGACCACGAGCCCGCCGATGGCGGCGCGCCGCTCTCGGTCTTCGAATCCGGCGCGATCATGCTCTATCTCGCGGAGAAGACCGGGAAGTTCCTGCCGCGCGATTTGCGCGGGCGCAGCGAAGTGCAGCAGTGGCTGGTCTGGCAGATGGCGAACCAGGGCCCGAAGACCGGTGAGTGCGGCCACTTCCGCCGGCTCGGCGATGCTCAGGGCGACCAGAGCTATGCCGTGCGCCGGTTCAGCGATGAGGTGAATCGGCTCTGCGGCGTGCTCAACAACCGCCTCTACGACCGCCGCTACGTCGCGGGCGACAGCTACTCGATCGCCGACATGATCTGTTATCCGTGGCTGTTCGATCCCAAGGCTTACGGCTCCGAGCTCGACGACTTCAAGTACCTGAAGCGCTGGCACGCGGAGCTCTCGGCGCGTCCGGGCGTGCAGCGCGGCATGGCTGCCGGCTCGGATCTGCGGATGGATCCAGCCTCGATGTCGAAGCAGGAGCAAGAGGCGCTGCGCAAGATGCTCTACAACCAGCGCGCGCTGCCGGCGCCGGAAGGCGGGCTTTTGTGACGGCAAGCGGCGTTTCGCCGCGCGCGGGGGCCGCTCACAAATCCGCGCCCAGCATCACGCTCTTGCTCGCGCCATTGACGCGCGGGCTCGCGGAGGCAGAGCGGCCCGCGTTTCTCGCGCGGCTCGAGCGGCTGGCGGCCGAGCGCTATCGCGGCTGGGCGAAGGAGGCGCCGGCGCAAGCCGGCGTCCTGCTCGACTGCGCGCAGAGCGAGGAGGAGATCGCGTCGCGGGCGGACCGGCTGTTCCCGATGAGCGCAGCTCAGGCTGTGAAGCTGGACGCGCTGCTCCCCGAAGCGCGCCGCCTGTACGGCGCCATGTTCGTCGGCCTCGCGCTGCGCGAGCAGCTCGCGCTGCAGGCTTCTGCCGAGCGGCAAGGCGCGAACGTCTGGCGCGCGATCGCCGCCGCCGCCAGCGTTCCGGATGCGACGCGCGAGGCGCTCGCAGCCTGCGCCGAGCTCGAAGAGGCGAGTGCGGCGCGGCTCGAACGGTTGCTCGCGGAGGGCCACGCATAAATGAAGGTCGCGCAGCTCGCGCTCACGCTCGCACTCTGCGCCAGCACCAGCGAGATCGCCCTCGCCGAGGCGCCGGCGCAAGAGACGCTGCCGGTGCCATACACCGCCGAGCAGATTCGCGATGCCTGGAAGGTCGGCTTCCGCCTCGAAGCGAAGACCCGCGCCGGCGAGACCGAAACGCTCGAGCGCACCGAAGTCGTCGCGGCAGATGCTGAGCAAGTGACGATGCGCTTCGAGGCGTTCGGCGCCGACGGCAAGCCGGCCAAGGCGCCCGCGGATTTCACCGCGAAGTGGAGCGAGCTGCGCGATCACGCGCTGTTCGAGGCCGCGAAGGCGAAACGCGCGCGCGCCGAGTGTCGTTCGCAGCTCGGCGTACAGCCCGGCTGGCGTTACGAGACGAAGGACGCGCACGGCGACGCGCTGACGATGTGCTTCGCGGACGCGACGCCGGGCCCGCCGGTCGAGCACGAGACGCGACGCGAGGGCAAGCTGCTCTCGCGCACCGAGCACGTTTCATATGGCCCGCCGAAGCCGGCAGGCGAGCCGAGCGCGGCCAGTGTGCCGAGTGAGCTCCCCTCGCCGAGCCCCACCAGCGAGACGAAGCTTTGAGCGAGCGGCTCCGCGGCAAGATCGCAGTGATTACGGGCGCGGCCTCGGGCATCGGCGCGGAGACGGCGCGCCTGTTCGCCGCGAACGGCGCGCGCGTCGTCGTCGCCGATCTCCAGCAGGAAGCCGGCGCCAAGCTGACGGCACAGCTCGGCGACGCGGCGCGCTTCGTGCGCTGCGACGTGACGCGCGAAGAGGACGTCGCCGCCGCGGTCGATCTCGCGGTGCGCGCCTTCGGACAGCTCGACGTGATGGTCAACAACGCGGGCATCGTGGGTGCGGTCGGCCCGATCGCCAACACCACGCTGCAGGCGTGGGACGCGACGCTCGCGGTGCTGCTGCGCGGCGTGTTCCTCGGCATGAAGCACGCCGCGCGCGTGATGTCGCCGCGCCGCAGCGGCTCGATCCTCTCGCTCGCGAGCGTCGCTGGCGTCGTCGGCGGCCTCGGCCCGCACGCCTACACGGCCGCGAAGCACGGTGTGATCGGTCTCACGAAGTCGGTCGCCTCGGAGCTCGCGCCGCTCGGTATCCGCGTGAACGCAGTAGCACCGGGCAGCACCGTCACGGCGATGACTTCCACAGTGATTACGGGGAATCCGGACGACACGGCGGCGACCGAGGCTGCGATCGCGCGCGGCTCCGCGCTCGGCTTCGCGGCCATGCCCGCCGACATCGCACACGCGCTGCTCTATCTCGCGAGCGACGAAGCGCGCTACGTCACGGCGCACACGCTGGTGGTGGACGCGGGCGTCACGAGCGCGCTCGGCCGCCCGCAATTCCACGACGCGCAGAGCGAAGTGATCCGCGAAGCCGGCAAGCGGAGCGCGTGAATGTTCGCCGAGAAGCCGAGCGCGTTGACGCGCGCGCTACGGGTGCTCGGCGTGCTGCACGGCTCGCTGCTGATCGCCGGCGAGACGCTGCGAAGCTGGGGCCAAGGCCGGCCGCTGGCATCCGTGCTCGATGATTATTGGATCGGCGGCTTCGTGCTCGTCGCCGCGCTCACCTTCCGCCCGGATCGGCTCGCGCGCCGCGCCGCGTTCGCCGCGGCATGGGCCGCAAACGCCGGCGCTCTCTACCTCAGCTTTTTCGGAAAGCTGTTCGCCGAGGATGGCGTGAGCTTCCACAGCAACATCCCGGACGACGTGCTCACCGCGCTGGTCGGGCTCGCGTTCGCGACCTCGCTGTTCGGGATGGTCGCGACGATCGCGATGCAGCCGCGGCGCTAGCGGCTCACGCTCGACGCGATATCGCGCTCCGGACCAGGCCGAGCGTATCGAGCGCGAGCGCGGGCCAGTCGTGCGCCTTCAGCAGAACGCGCCGACCTGCCTGGCCCAGCTGCGCGGCCAGCGCGGCGTCGTCGAACACCCGCGCGATCGCTTCGCCCAGCGCCGCTTCGCTCGCGTCCTGCGCCACCAGCCAGCCGCTCTCGCCGTGCGTCAGCGTGTCGGCGAGCGGCTCGCGCGCGACCACGGCGCGTTCCGCTTCGAGGTATTGCAGCAGCTTGATCGGAAAGCCGCCGACGTGGCGGCGCGGCACGACCGCGACGCGGGCGCCGTAGACGAGCAGGCGCGCCTCCTCGGGCGACGCGATGCGCAGCACGCGGAGCCGGCGGAAGCGCAGCGCGCGCGAATCGTGTGTTGCGATGACGACACGGCGCGGAGGCAGCCGCTGCGCAGCTGCTTCGAGTTCGGCGAGATCCTGATAAGCGTCGAGGTTCCCCGTGTAAATCGCGTAGCCGTTGGGGACGAGCTCGTGATGGCGGCAGACTTCCTCCACCTCGTCGGGCTCGGGCGCGGCGGCGCGCGTCCAGCCCGGCGGCACGCGTACGAGCGGGCCGCGCGCGAACGGGCGCAGCTCTTGCTCGGCAGCCTTCGAGAGCACGAGCGCCGCGTCGGCGTGGCGCACGAGCAGCCGGTCGAGCGCGGCGCCGGGGGCTCGTGCGGCGCGGGCGAGCGCGCGCAGCGCGGGCAGATGCGCGGCCAGCTCGACCGACCAAAGCGTGTGCGCGACGTACACGACCGGCACGCGCAAAAGCGGCCTCAGCGCGAGCGCGAGCAGCGCCGCTTCGGCGTTGTGCGCGAGCAACGCGTCGAAGCGGGCGGCACGATGCGCGCGGGCGAGTGCAGTCATCAGCGCAGCGTCCGAGGGCAGCTTGCGCAGGTCGAGCCGCGCCGAGGAACGCGCCGGCGCGAGCCACGCTGCGCTGCGCACGAGCTGGAGCCCGCCCGTCTCGCGGCCATCGCCGCGCCCATAACAAAACAGCGTGACGTCGGCGCCCGCCGCCATCAGCGCGCGCGCCTGTTCGTCGGCGTAGCGCTGCGATCCCTGAGGCGCTGGGAAGCGGAACGCGGCGAGCAGCGCGAGGCGCACGGCGCGAGGCTACTGCGCGAGCGCCGGCGCGATCAACGCGCGGAGCTGAGCCGCGTTCTTCCGCACGTCGTGGGCGGCGAGCACCGCTGTGCGTCCCGCAGCGCCGCGCGCGGCCAAGCTTGCGCGCTCTTGCTGCGCTGCGATCAGGCACGCGGCGAGCGCTGCGCGGTCGCCGACCGGAAACAGCCAACCGTTCGCGTCCGTGATCAGCTCGGGGATCCCGCCGACCGCGGGAGCGATGCAAGGCACGCCCTGCGCAAGCGCCTCCATCAGCACGATCGGCAGGCCTTCGATGCGGCTCGACATCACGAACACGTCGGCCGCCGCGAATTCCGCGCCGAGCGCTGCGCCCGCGAGCGGGCCGAGCAGCCTCGCGCGCGAGGCGAGCCCGAGCGCCGAGATTTGCTGCGCGAGCGCGTCGTTCTCTGGGCCCTCGCCGACGATGCGCAGCTCGGCGTCGAGGCCGCACGCGAGCGCATCCGCAAACGCAGCCAGCAGCAGCGCTTGATCCTTCTCCGGCGAGAGCCGGCCGACGTGCAGCAGGCGCAGCTTCGCGTTCGCGCCGGGAACGGAGACGCGCGGGGCGGGTGCGAGCCCGGCCGCATCGAGCCCGCAGCGGACGACGTGGAGCTTGTTGCGGGAGCCCGGCACGCGCACCGCGACGGCTTCGCGCATCGCGTCGCTCACGCACGCGACGAACCTCGCCTGCGTGACGAGCGCTGCGAGGCGGCGCGGGTGCGTTTGCTCGAGATCCGAGTGCCCGTGCAGCGTGAGACTGAATGGCGCGCCGAGCAGCTGGCTCGCGACGAGCGCGACCTCGCCGCCCGCGTTCGCGAAGTGCGCGTGCACGTGACCGACGTTGCGTTCACGCAGCGCACCCGAGGCCAGCGCCGCCTCGGCGAAGTAGAAGAATGGATGCAGGGGGCTCTTGGCGGTCCCCGAGAGCCCGGCTCCAAACGCGGCGACCAGCGCACGCAGCCCCGCCGCACTCGGCAGCTGCGAAGCGAGCGCGGCCGCGGCCCGGTCGGCCGACGCAGGCCGCACTGCGAGAGTCCGCCGCGCCTCCTCGCGATCCTCCTCCGCGATCAGCGCGCTCGGCTCCGCGCGATGAATGCTGCACGTCTGCACCGGCACGCCGAGCTCGCGCAGTGCCGCGACCTCGCGACGAATGAAGGTGTGCGAGAGCGCGGGGTAGTGCGAGACGACGACCGCGAGCGTCTTCACGCTGCGCCCCGCGCGAGGCGCCAGGCGAGCACGCTCTCGGAAGCGCTGCCGTCGCGGCGCGCGTTCAGAGCCCCGTCGATGTCGACGCGCCGAAGCTCGAAGGGCGAGGCGCCCGCGCGATTCACGCCGGCTCGGGTCGTCGTCGCGTTCTCGTAGCCCGCTGCGGCGACGGCCGCGAGCGCTGCGTCGTCGTAGAGCCCCGACGGATAACAGAAGCTGCGCACCGCGACGCCGAGCTTCGCCTCGAGAGTGCGCCGCGAGCCCGCGGTCTCCGCGTCGAGATCGGGCGCGCATTCCCGTAACAAGATCGCGTGGCTCGCCGAGTGCGAGCCGAGCTCGTGCCCGGCCCGCGCGAGCTGCGCGAGCTCGCCCCAGCTCATCGCGCGCTCCCAGCTCGGGATGCGCGCGCCGCCGCTGGCCGCGCGCAGCGCCGCGAGCGTGCTGGCGATGCGCGCGGCCGGCCACGCCTTCGCGAGGTTCGCGGCGAGCTTGGGCAGCTCAGCCTCACCCGCGCTTTCGAAGAGCGGCGCCCTGAAGATTTCGGCGAGCGTGCTGCGCCCGGCGGCCTCGCGCGCGGCGAGCGCCCTCACTTCCAGCGCGAGTGCGTCGGGCCAGAGCGGCTGCGCGTCTTCGACCGCGTTCGCGACGACGTAGAACGTCGCGGGCACGCGGTGTTTCGCGAGCAGCGGCGCGGCATGCAGGAAGTTGTCGGAGCGGCCGTCGTCGAACGTGACGGCGAGCAGCGGCTTGCCGTCCGTGACACCGCGCGCGTGCTCACGCACCGCATCGCTCACGCCGACGCAGCGGAAGTACTGCGCGAAAAATGCGAGCGCGCCGTCGAGGAAGTGGGGCGTCACGCATAGCCCGGGCAGCGGAGCCGAAGCGAGATCCTCGGGCGGCAGCACGCGGTGGAAGGTTGCGATCGTCAGCGCGCCGCGCGCGCGCCGCGCGGGCGAGGTCGCGCCGAGCGCCCATAACAACGCAGCGCCGGCATCGCGCAGCTGGTGCCGCGCGGAGCGCGTGGTTCGTGCCGACTCGGTCATTCGAGGTACCCGAGCTTGCGCAGTCGATCGGCGACGAGCGCTTGCTCCGCTTCGGTGTACGCGCGCCCGATCGGCGTTCCGAGGGCGTGCCCGTCGAGCTCGCTGAAGCCGACGCCCATCGCGCGCAGGATCGTCGGGGCGGTGTCGGCGATCTCGGCAGAGCCGCGCGCGCCGCGCGCGCCGTTCGCGTTCGCTTGGATCCAAATCCCGAACGGAGTGTGCACGCCGTTCATGCCGCGGCCCTTGCCGCCCGCGAGCTCGCCATCCGCGAGACGCCGGACGCTCGCGGGAGCGGAGTCGGTCCAGCGCGTAGGCACGAGCGAGATGCCATAGCCCTCGTGCGGCGCGAGCTCGATGACGACATCAGGCGCGCGCACCGCGTGCGGCCCCCGATGAACCTCCTCGCGCCGGCGCGCCCGCGCGACGACCGGCGCGCTCGAATCCGGCAGCTTCCAGTCGGCGAGCGCCGCGATCACGTCGTCGCGCACGCGCTCGTAGTCGGCCGGGCGCACGCAGCCCTCCGCCTCGCGGCCCGCGAGGTTGATCCATACGCCAGGCTGCGTGTTGACGTCCTCTGTGAAGGCGGCGCTCTTCGCCCAGTCGAAGCCCGAGAAGCGCGCGGCGCTCTCGATGCGCGCCGCAGCGCCGCGCAGGCGGCGAAAGGCGCGCTCGCGCGCGCGGGGCGGCAGCGCGCGCAGCGCGAGCTCTCGCGCGACTCGCGCCGCGCGATCGAGCGCCGCGCCGCGTTTGCGCACGAGCAGCCCGCACTCGGCGAGCCGCCGCCCGAGCTGCGCGACCTCGCGCGCGGCGCCGCCCGCGCCGTGATCGGAGAGTGCGAAGCACGCCGCGCTCTCGCCGAATGCGCGGCGCAATTCGCCGCAGGCCGCGTCGAGCGCCTCGTACACCGCGGCGACGGCGCCGCGCCGCTTCGCGCTGGCGCGCGGATCGTGGCGCGGCGAGCGCGCGTCGTGATCGCGCCAGTAGTGATGGCAGACGGTGTCGCTCTCCGAGTAGACGACCACCATCAAGTCGGGCGCATCGCCGCGGGCGCGCAGCTGCGCGAGCGCTTCCAATGCAAAGCGCGTCTTGCGTTCGATGCGCGCCAGTAACAGGTCGATCGCGGTCTCGTGCCACGCCTCGCCGTGCGCGCCCTCGTCGAGATCGGGTGTCATCCACGGTCCGACGCGGCGCTCGATCGCGCGGTAGAGCGCGGGATCCGACGCGCGTGTCGCGTCGCTGCCGGCAGAAACCGGCGCATCCCAGCCGGCGACGAGCAGGCCGCGCACGGCCTCCGGCGGATACGTCGCGGGCAGCCCCAATACCAGCACGCTCCCGCCCGCGTCGCAGACGCGGCGCGCGAGCGAAGCGCCGTCGCGATCGGCGGCGTTCGCGAAACGCACCGCGTAGGCGCCCGGAACCTTCTGCGTGAAGTCGAAGAGTCCATGTCGGCTGGGCGCGAGGCCGGTCCAGAAGCTCGTCCACGCCGGAAACGTCATCGCGGGCGTGGTGCTCGCGAGCGGCGCATGCGCGCCTTCGGCGATCAGGCGCGCGAGGTTCGGCAGTCGTCCGGCTTCGGCGAGCGGGCGCAGCACCGAAAAGGCTGCGCCGTCCAGGCCGAGCACGAGCGCGGGCCGTAACAAGCTGCGCCCTACGCGAGGCGGGCGATCACGGCGCGGGTGAACGAATCGGTGCCGGCGTTGCCGCCGAGATCGCGCGTGTGATTCGTGCGATCCGCGAGCACGCCGCGCAGCGCGCTCTCGATGCGCTGCGCTGCCTCGCCCTCACCGAGGTGCCGCAGCATCATCACGCACGAGAGGATCAGCGCGCTCGGGTTCGCGAAGCGTTTGCCGGCGATGTCGGGCGCGCTGCCGTGCACCGCTTCGAACAGCGCGCAGGATTCGCCGACGTTCGCGCCGGGTACGACGCCGAGCCCGCCGACCAGACCCGCGGCGAGGTCCGAGAGGATGTCGCCGTAGAGGTTGCCGAGCAGCAGCACGTCGAACTGGCTCGGGTCCTTCACCAGCTGCATCGCGCAGTTGTCGACGATGATCTCGCGGAAGCCGACGTTCGGGTGACGCTTCGCGACGCGCCGCGCGCACTCGAGGAAGAGCCCGTCGGAGAGCTTCATGATGTTTGCCTTGTGCACCGCCGCGACCTCGCGCCGGCCTTCGCGCTCGGCGAACGCGAACGCGTATTCGGCGATGCGCAGCGAGGCGGCCTCCGTGACGACCTTCAGGCTCTCGACGATGCCGGGCGCCACCCGGTGCTCGAGGCCGGCGTAGAGGTCCTCGGTGTTCTCGCGCACGAGCACGAGGTCGATGTTCTCGTAGCGCGAGGGCACGCCGGGCACGCTCTTCACCGGCCGGACCGAGGCGAACAGGTCCAGCGACTGTCGCAGCGTCACGTTCGCGCTCTTGAAGCCGCCGCCGACCGGGGTCCCGATGGGGCCTTTAAGCGCGACCCCGGTGCGCCGGATCGCGTGGAGCACGCTCTCGGGTACCGGCTGGCCGTACTTCGCGACCACCTCGGCGCCGGCCTCGACCGTCTCCCAGTCGATCTCGACGCCGGCGGCCGCAACCACCGCGCAAGCCGCCTCGGTCACCTCGGGACCGATGCCATCGCCCGGGATCAGCACGGCGGCGTAGCGCTTCCGGGCTCTCGACACGTTTTGGGCCCCCACTTATGATGCGCCGCCTTTCAGCCCCCCCGAGCCCTCGGGCCCGGACGCGGCCGGACGCAATCGCTCTCGCCGCCGCGCCTGTCATCAATGCTTCGTTTTGGAGATCGATCGTGGCCATCGAATTCTTGTGCCGCAAGATCGGCATGAGCCGTGTCTTCACTGAGTCGGGCGAATGTGTCCCCGTGACCGTGCTCGACGCCTCGCCCAACACCGTCGTTCTGAAGCGCAGCGCCGAGCGCGACGGCTACTCGGCGCTCCAGCTCGGCTCCGGCGCGCGCCGCGAGAAGACGCTCAGCAAGGCTGAGGTCGGCCACTTCAAGAAAGCCGGCGTTGCGGTGCAGCGCGTGCTCAGCGAGAGCCGCGTCGAGCCAGACGAGGCGGGCAAGCACGAAGTCGGCGCGCAGGTGAAGGTGGATCTCTTCAAGGCCGGCCAGCTCGTCGACGTGATCGGCACCTCGAAGGGCCGCGGCACGCAGGGCGTCGTGAAGCGCCACCACTTCCACATCAAGAAGTGGACGCACGGCTCGCACGAGGGCAGCCGCCGGCCGGGCTCGATCGGGCAGCGCTCGTATCCGGGCACCGTGCACAAGAACAAGCGCATGTACGGCCACATGGGCGACGAGCGCGTGACGACGCGCAATCTGCTCGTCGTTCGCGTCGACACCGCCAAGAACTTGCTGCTCGTGCGCGGCTCCGTGCCCGGCCACAACAACGCCGTCGTGAAGGTGCGCAGCGCCGTCCGCGCTTAGTTGGCCCTTTGGGGTCTGACCCCAAAGGGGCCACCAATCGGGGCTTGGCCCTTTAGGGTCAGACCCCAAAGGGCCATGATCGATGCTCGATGTCGGTCTACGACCGCAAGGACCACTACCACCAGCGCGCGAAGGCCGAGGGCTATCGCTCGCGCGCGGCGTACAAGCTGCTCGAAATCGACGACGCGCACCGCATCCTGCGGCGCGGCGCTCGGGTCGCGGATCTCGGTTGCTGGCCGGGAGGGTGGCTGCAGGTCGCGGCCGAGCGCGTCGGCTCGGAAGGGTGCGTCGTCGGAGTCGACATCGCGCCGATCGAGCCGCCGCTCGCGCTCGCGAACGTGTTCGCACTCTCGGGGAATCTCGCAGAACACACTGTAATCGCTGCACTTCTGGAGCAGGCCGGCGCTCGGTTCGAGGTCGTGCTTTCGGACGCGGCGCCCAAGCTCACCGGCATCCGCGCCACTGATCGCGCGCGCGAGGAAGCGCTGCTCGAGGCGATCGAGGCCGCCGTTCCGCAGCTGCTCGCCCCGGGCGGCACGCTGCTCGTGAAGCTGCTCGAGTGCCCCGAGGCGCACGCGTTCGAGCTCGGCGTGCGCAAGCAGTTCGACGCAACGAAGGTCTTGAAGCCGAAGGCGAGCCGGAAGGGGACGACCGAGCGCTACCTGCTCGCGCGCGGCTATCGCGCTGCGACTGCGCCGACCTCGGGGCCCGGCGCCGCCCGCTGATCCGCCGGCCGTGCGATCCCCAGCGCCTCCGCTTCCAAATCGACGCCCTGTTTCACGCCGGTGATACGGACCCGGACGAGATCTCCAGCGCGGAGATTTTTGCCCCGCACGAAGGTGACGCCGTCGATCTCGGGCGCCTGGCTCGCGAGGCGCGCCTGCGCCCGCTCGCGACCGAGCGGAGCATCGACCAACGCGACGCTCTCATCGTCCACGCGCGCAGCGAGCTTCTCGGCGAGGATGCTCGCCTGCAGCTTCGTCAGCGCGCGGTAGCGCTCGCGCGCGAGCTTGCGCGGCACCTTGTTCAGCAGCGCGCAGCCCGCAGTGCCTTCCTCATCGGAGTAGCGGAACACGCCGACGCGATCGAAGCGCGCCCAGCGCACGAGCTCCATCAGCTCCGCGAAGTCGGCGTCGGTCTCACCGGGGAAGCCCACGATGAACGTCGTGCGCAACGTGAGGTCGGGGATTCCCGCGCGCAGCTTCTCGATCAGCCTGCGCTGGCGCTCGGCGGTGGTGCCTCGCTTCATCGCGGCCAACACCGAATCGCTCGCGTGCTGCAGCGGAACGTCGACGTAAGGGAGCACACGCTTCGCCCCGGCGAGCGCGTCGATCAGTTCTGAGCTGACGGCGCTCGGGTAGAGGTAGAGGAGCCGGATCCAGAGCGCGGCGTCGACGGCGTCGAGCGCGCGCACGAGATCGGCGAGCTTCGGGCGCCCCGCTCCCGCAGCCGGCGCGAGGTCTTTTCCGTAGCTCGTCGAATCCTGCGCGACGAGGTTGATCTCGCGTACGCCGGCGCTCGCGAGCTGCTCCACCTCGGCGACGACGCTCTCGAGCTTGCGGCTCTGGAAGCGTCCGCGAATGCCGGGAATCGCGCAGAACGCGCAGATGCGGTCGCAGCCCTCGGCGATCTTCACGTACGCGCTGTGCCCCGCACCGGTGAGGATGCGCGGCGCGCGCTCGTCGTAGAGATGAGTGCGGCCGGCCTCGACGTAGACGCCGCGGCCGCGTCCCGCGAGCGCGTCGTCGAGGATGTCCGCGATCTCGTGGAATGCACCGGTGCCGACGAACGCGTCGACCTCGGGCAGCTCCTTCGCGAGCGCCGCGCCATAGCGCTGCGGCATGCAGCCGGCGACCACGAGCCCGCGCAGCTGCCCGCTCTCGCGCAGATCCGCGACCTCGAGGATCGCCTGCACCGATTCCTCGCGCGCGCTGTCGATGAACGAGCAGGTGTTCACGACCGCGACGTCCGCGTCTTCGAGCTCTTCCGCGATCGCGTACCCGCGCATCGCGAGCGCGCCGAGCATCACCTCGGTGTCGAGCAGATTCTTCGCGCAGCCGAGGCTGCGGAAGTGAACGCTGGCTTTGGGCGCGGCGGGCATCGAAGGCCGGAAACACTAACGGACGGCGACGCGAGGCCGCCGTCCGTTCGCGGAAAAGGCTGGGCTTGTTACTGGAGGACGCGCTTGCGCAGCGCGGCGCCGACGAGCAGCGCGCCGAGCCCGAACACCGCCATCGCGCCCGGCTCCGGCACCGGCGGAGTGCCCGGTGTGCCCTTGCCGACCGCCGAAGTGATGTTTCCGGCGCCGGCAATGCTCTGATAGCGGACGCCGAAGTTCGAGAACGTGACGCCGCTGGCGCCGATCGACGAGAAGTTCAACACGAGATTCGTGCTTCCGCTTTGGCCGAGCGTGATGCCGGTGCCGCCGCCGCCTTGGCAGTTGTTGCCCTGACCGTTCTTGAAGCACACCTCGATGTTTCCGAAGCCCGACGGAAGCGCGCCGCCCTGCACCGTGACATTGAACGCGCCGCTCGCCGTCGCGCTCGTGATGTTCGGGTTCGTATCGAAGCCGAACACACTGACGCGCGATGAAGTGATTGGGCTGCTCGACGTGTTCGACATGGCGACCGACAGCGTGATCGATGTGCTCGAGACCGCCTGGACGGTGTAGACCGCGGAAGCGGTCAGCCCATTGATGACGTTGCCGCTCGTCTGCCCGTCGTAAATGATCGTGAACGACTGTCCGACGTCGGCGGATGTGACAGTCACGTCGGTGGCCGTGATCGTCAGAGCGCTAGAGGCGCTCGCGACGGCGAGGGCGAAGAGCGCAACGAGCAACATCCTGAGCTTGGACAATTGGATCTCCGACGTGCGGGTGTGTGTTGGGGATCACCCGCGGCTGGGGAAAGTATCAGCGTTTGAAAGCGATCTCCGGCGGAGAAATGAGATCCAGGGCACACAAATCGCTCGCATTCGATTGAGCTAAACAGGTTCGCCCGCCGCGCCTTCTCGTCGTCGCCAGGAGACAGCATGTCCGATCGCCCGTTCCGCGTGCTCGGCATCCAGCAAATCGCGGTCGGCGGTCTCGACAAGGGCCGCCTGCGCAAGCTCTGGATCGAGACGCTCGGGCTGACGCGCACCGGCGAATTCCGCAGCGAGCGCGAGAACGTCGACGAGGACATTGCAGTTGCGGGGTCGGGCCCGCTGAAAGTCGAGGTCGACCTGATGCAGCCGCTCGATCCGACGAAGAGCCCGAAAGTGCACGACCCGGCGCTGAACCACGTCGGCCTCTGGATCGACGACCTGCATGCCGCCGTCGCCTGGCTCGAAGAGGCTGGCGTGCGCTTCACGCCGGGCGGAATCCGTAAGGGCGCCGCGGGCTTCGACGTCTGCTTCATCCACCCGAAGGGCAACGAGGCCGCGCCGATCGGCGGCGAAGGTGTGCTGATCGAGCTGGTGCAGGCTCCGCCCGAGGTCGTCAGCGCGTTCGCGGAGGTCGGCGGTTAGAGAGGAGCGCGTAAACCGCGCGCGGCCGTCCCGAGTCGAACGAGCGCATGACTTCGCGCGCCGCCGAAACCGCACTGGAAGTGGCGACCGAGGGCTGTCCAGCGCAGCCCGCGCCGTCGCTGGACGGGCTGCTCGCCGCGCACGGCGAGCGCGCACTCCGCATCGCGTCGCGGATCGTGCGCGGCGACGCCGCCGCCGAGGACATCGCCCAGGACGCGTTCGTAAAGGCCTGGCGCGCGCTCCCGCGTTTCGCCGGGGAAGCAGAGCTCGCGACTTGGCTCTACCGCATCGTCGTCAACGAGGCGCTCTCGCACCTGCGGCGGCAGAAGCTGCGCGAGGGCCTGGCGCGCTGGATCACCCGTGAGCCCTCGCCGGCGCCAGCAGACCCGACCTTGCGCCGGCGCGTCGAGCGCGCGCTCGACGGGCTGGCAGCGAACGAGCGCGCCGTCTTCACGCTCGTACATCTCGAGGGCTTCACGGTCGTGGAGACCGCCGCGATTCGCGGGCGCGCTCCCGGCACGATCAAGAGCCAGCTTCACCGCGCGCTCCGCAAGCTGCGCCGTGAGCTCGCAAGCTGTTGGGAGGAACGACGATGAGCGAGCCGACTCGGCCTCGGCAGCCGCTCGATGACGACGAGCTCGCGGCGCGAATCGCAGGCGCGCTAGCCCGCGAAGCCGCGACGCCGTTCGAGCCGGCGCGCTTCGCAGCGGGCGTGCGCGAACGACTCGCTGCGCCGCGCCGGTTCCGCTGGCGGCCGCTCGCGCTGGTCGGCGCCGTCGGCGCCGCTGCCGCCGCGATCTTCGCGGTGGCGCTGTCCGTGACTCAGCGAGCTGCAGCGCCAACGGAAGCCGCGCTCGCGGTCGATTCCTCGATCGCCGAAGACAGCTGGCAGGAGCAGGTGCTGTACGCGCCCGAGTGGATCGATCGCCGCGCCGGCTTCGTCGACGCAGATGTGCTGCCCGAGAGCTACGCGGTCGCCGCCGCGCTGCTCGAGCCGTAACCCGCGCGCCCGCGCCGTTCGTCCCAATCGACGAGCCGACGGAGCGCAACAACTTCAAGCCGGAGCAAGCCGTGCGTCAACTACTGCTGCTAGCCCTGTTCACGCTGGGGATCGCGGCCGCGGCCGCAGCGTCACCGGGCGGCCCGCACGGGTTCGGCGAGCCGCCGCACGACGAGCTGATCGCTCGCCACGCGGCAGAGCTCGGCATCTCCGATGCGACGCTCGCGCAGATCCGCGCGCTCTCGGAGCAGCACCGCGCCGAGGCGGAAGTGATGATTCGCGAGCTCCACACGCAAAAGCTCGCGCTGCGCGGGAAGCTCCACGCGGCGCAGCCGAACGAGGCCGAGGTGATCGCGCTCGCGCGCAAGATCGGGACGCTCGAGACGGATCTCTCCGTCGCGCGGCTCAGCTCGATGATGCGCATCCATGCGCTGCTGACGCCCGAGCAGACCGAGGCGCTGCACGAGAAGATGCGCGGCCGCTTCCACGAGCGTCGCGCGCTGCTCGAGCAGACCCGTGCGGCGTGCGAAGCGGAGATCGCGCAGCACTGCACGGACGAGGATGCGCCGCCCGGGCACGCCGTGATGTGCCTGATGCACAAGCGCCAGGCGGAGAAGCTGACGTACTCCGCCGCGTGCGAGGACGCGCTGCGCGCGCTCCCGAAGCCCCACATGATTCGGCACCCCGTCCCGCCTCCGGGCGACGATCCGGCGCCCTTCGACGTTCTGGTTGCCGAGGGCGACGAGGAGAGCTGAGCCGGCGGCCCCGGTCGGGAGTGGCGAGCGGAGAGCCGCCGCGCTTCCGTTCTCCGCATGTCCGACCCCGCCGCGATTCGTCCATTCAAGATCGAAGTGCCCGACGCCGCGCTGGCAGATCTCCGAGATCGCCTCGGGCGCACGCGCTGGCCCGACCAGATCGCCGGAACCGGCTGGGACTACGGCACCGAGCTCGCCTACCTGCGCACGCTGTGTGATTACTGGCGAACCGAGTACGACTGGCGCGCGCAAGAGGCCGCGCTCAATCGCTGGCCGCAGTTCACGACCGACGTCGACGGCGAGCGCCTGCACTTCATCCACGCGAAGTCGAAGCACGCGGACGCCTTCCCGCTGCTGATCACGCACGGCTGGCCCGGCTCGGTCGTCGAGTTCCAGAAGATCCTGCCCTTGCTGACGGATCCGACCGCGCACGGCGGGCGCGCCGAAGAGGCGTTTCACGTGATCTGCCCGTCGATGCCCGGCTACGGCTTCTCGGGCCCGACGCACTCGCGCGGCTGGGATCCCGAGCGCATCGCGCGCGCCGAGATCGAGATCATGCATCGGCTCGGCTACGTGAAGTACGGCGCGCAAGGCGGCGACTGGGGCGCGATCGTCACGCCCTGGGTCGCGAAGCTCGACCCGAAGCACTGCGCGGGCATCCACCTGAACATGCTGCTGGTGATTCCGCCGCCCGACGCGAAGACGGATGTGCTCACCGAGGCCGAGCAGAAGCGCCTTTCCTACTCGAGCCAGTTCCAGAGCGAAGGCACCGGTTATCAGGCGATCCAGGGCACGAAGCCGCAGACGCTCGCGTACGGCCTCACGGATTCGCCGACCGGCCTCGCGGGCTGGATCGTCGAGAAGTTCCGCGCCTGGGGCGATTGCCCGGGCGGCGACGTCGAGCGCGCGTTCACGAAGGACGAGCTGCTGACGAACATCTCGGTCTATTGGTTCAGCGGGACGATCAATTCCTCGACGCGTCTCTACTACGAGCAGCGCAAGAGCGCGAAGCTCGCGATCGCGGATGGGAAGATCGCGACGCCGACCGGCTGCGCGGTCTTTCCGAAGGAGCTCTACAACGCGCCGCGCGCGTGGGCGGAGCACTATTACGACATCCGCCAGTGGAGCGTGTTCGAGAGCGGCGGACACTTCGCGGCGATGGAGCGCCCGAACGAAATGGCCGCGGATCTGCGGAAGTTCTTCGCGGCGCTGCGCTAGACAGAACCTCCCAATGGGTGGCGCCGCCGACGTAAACGTTCCAGCAAGCGATCGAGCGCCGAGAAGCGGCGCAGATCGCGCGCAGCGAGGCTGAGCCGAGCGGAGCTCGGAAAGGATGGAGGTCTCATGCCGATCGAGAAGAAGACCACCTTCTGCCGCGTCTGTGAGCCGGCCTGCGGGCTCGTCGCGAGCATCGAGAATGGCGAGCTCGTCGCGCTCGCACCGGATCGCGCGCATCCCGTCACGCAAGGCTTCGCCTGTAACAAGGGCATCGCCGGGCTCGAGATCCATCGCGATCCCGATCGCGTCGGCCGTCCGCTGAAGCGGCAGGACGACGGCAGCTTCGCGCCGCTCGCTTGGGAGGACGCGCTGCGCGAGATCGCGGAGCGCCTACGCGCGATCTCCGACGAGAGCGGGCCGGATGCGATCGCCGCCTATGTCGGGAACCCCAGCGGCTTCAACGCGCTCGCCGGTCCTGCGATCGGCTCGTTCTTCAGCCAGCTCGGTACGCGCCGCATGTTCAGCTCGGGCACGCAGGACTGCATGAACAAGTTTGCTGCGTCCGAGGAGGTGTTCGGCTCGGCGACGATCCATCCGGTGCCCGACATCGCGCACACCGACTACTTGTTGGTGATCGGCGAGAACCCGCGCGTCTCGCACATGAGCTTTCTCTCGATCGCCGACCCGGTGGCCGAGATCAAGGCGGCGGTGAAGCGCGGCGCAACGGTTCGCTACGTGAACCCGCGCCGGATCGAGCAGCCCGAAGCCGGAACCGGCGAGGTCACCTGGATCAAGCCGGACAGCGACGTCTACTTCCTCGCGGCGCTGATCCACGAGATCTTCGCTGCGGGGCTCGCCGACGAAGCGGCGCTGCGCGAGCACGGCAAGCACGTGGACGAGCTGCGCGCGTTCGTCGCGCAGTATCCAGCCGAGCGCGCGGCGCGGGTCACGGGCATCGCGGAGCTGGAGCTGCGCGCGATCGCGCGTGCGTTCGCGGAAGCGCCCGCCGCCGCGGTGCACGCCTCGACCGGCCTCAACATGGGGCGCCAGGGCACGCTCGGCTACTGGCTCGTGCAGATGCTCTCGCTTGTTACGGGAAACCTCGATCGCCGCGGCGGGAGCCTCTACTCGCTCGGCTTCTATCCGGCCGCCCAGGCCGGCCGCGTCGCGCCCGGCCGCCCGGTTTTTTTCGACAGCCGCTACGGGAAGCTGCGGCGGATGCGCGGCCAGCTGCCGGCGAACCTGCTCGCCGACGAGATCCTCTCCGGCGAGCCGCGCGTGCGCGCGCTGATCGTGGTCGCGGGCAATCCGCTGCTCTCGGTCGGCGGCGGCGAGCAGCTGCGCAAGGCGTTCGAGCAGCTCGACCTGCTGGTCGTCATCGACCTCTACCGCAACGCGACCGGCGAGCTCGCGCACTACGTGCTGCCGACCACCGACATGTTCGAGCGCCCCGACATCAACTTGTTGGGGCTCGGCATGCAGTACCGGCCGTGGGTGCAGTACACGGAGGCGATGGTCCCGGCGCGCGACGAGCGCAAGAACGAGTGGTGGATCTTCGCGCGGCTCGAGCAGGAGTTAGGGCTGAAGAGCGTGCTCGACGCCGGGCCCGAGCCCGACTTGTTCGGGCGCATCGACCACATGCTGAAGAGCCGGGGTCATTCGCTCGCGGAAGTGCGCGAGACCCCGCACGGCATCCAGTTCGGCGAGCTCGAAGCGGGCCGCTTCTTCGACGAATGGCTGCAGACCCCTGATAAGAAGGTCGACTGCTGTCCGGCGCTGTTCGCGGAGGCGCTCGCGCGCTGCGAGGCGATCTGCCGAGAGCTCGAAGCCGAGCGCGCGGATCAGCTGAAGCTGATCACGCGCCGCGACGCCTGGATGCACAACAGCTGGTATCACAACGTCGCGAAGCTGAAGCGTCCGGGGCGGCTCGAGAATCCGCTGCACATGAATCCGGACGACGCGGAGCGCCGCGGCCTCGCAGACGGCGTGCGCGTCACCTGCCGCAGCGCGCACGGCGCCGTCGACGCGACGCTCGCCTACGACGCGGAGCTGATGCCCGGCGTCGTCTCGATGACGCACGGCTGGGGCCACGCGAAGACCGGCATGCGCGTCGCGCAGAAGCACCCGGGAGTGAACGCGAACGCGCTCCTGCCCAGCGGCCCGGGCAGCTACGAGCCGCTCAGCAATCAGGCGCACATGACCGGAATCCCGGTCGAGGTGAGCGCGGCGGAGGCGTGATGCTCGAAGCGCATCCTTGGTCGCGCGAGTTCGCATGGACGCCGCGGCGCGGGCCGTTCGTGCGCATCACGCGCGACGACGCGGAGCACTACGACGCGCACGGCTTTCTGATCGTCGAGGACGCGCTGCCGCCCGTGCGCGTCGCGGAGTTTCTCGCGCATCTCGATCCGCTCGAGGCACGCGTCGACTCGTTCCTGCGCGCCCAGCCGGATCAGCGCGCGTTCATCGCCGACGCGCGCGCGATCACGTTCACGGTGAACCCGGCGGGCCGCGACGCGAAGCTGCGCGCGCTGATCTCGGCGTCTCCGTTCCGCGAGCTGGCGCATGACCTGTTAGGGCCGGAGCTGCGCCTCTACTGGGATCAGGCGGTCTACAAGAAGAGCGAGCGGCCGCGCACGTTCGGCTGGCACCAGGACAACGGCTACGGCTTTCTCTCGCCGCAGGGCTACCTGACGTTCTGGATCGCGCTCAGCGACGCGACGCGCGAGAACGGCTGCCTCGAGGTGCTGCCCGGGCTGCACAAGCTCGGCACGCTCGCGCACGCGAGCTCTGGCGACGGGATCTTTCTGGAGCTGCCCGACCCGCTGCCGCGCGAGCTGCCTGCACCCCAATCGTTGCCGCTGCGCGCCGGCTCGCTGGTCGCGATGTCGTCGCTGCTGCCGCACCGCACCGGCCCCAACAACACGCCGCACGTGCGCAAGGCCTACATCGTGCAGTGCTGCGAGGAGTCCGCGGTCGTTTGGCACGGAGATGCGCGCCGGCCCGAGCCCGAGCGCCGAGAGCGCGTCGCCGACAGGCCTGCCACCCAGCAGTGGAGGCTTGCGCTTTGACGATCGCGAGCTGTCCTCCGGCCGGAAATCCGAACGCGCGCGTCCAGGAGAACCGAACATGTCCTTGGCGATGAACCGATCGCAGCGCGAAGCCTTTCTCGCCGGCGTGCACGTCGGCGTGATCTCGATCGCCGACGGCGCGCGTGGCCCGCTGACCGCACCGATCTGGTACGGCTACGAACCGGGCGGCGAGCTCTGGGTGATCACCGGTGCGAGCTCGCGCAAGGGCAAGCTGTTACGGCAGGGCGCGCGCGTCTCGCTGGTCGCGCAGAACGAAACCTCGCCGTATCAGTACGTCAGCGTCGAAGGGCCGGTGACCGCGGTGGAAAACGTGAAGGACCGCGAGGCGGTCCGCGTGCTCGCACGGCGCTATCTCGGCACGGAGGGCGGCGACGCCTACGTCGCGGCGACTGCCGACGAGTACGAGAAAGAGCCGAACGTGCTCGTGCGCATCCATCCCGAGCGCTGGCTCACGGTCGACTACTCGAAAGTGTGGTCGAGCCTGGTAGCCAAGAATTAGGCGGGATCTCCTCCCACGCGCATGAGAAGATGCGCGCGGGAGGACTCGCATGCCCTGGTTTCCCGCTTCGTGGCCGAAGCGCATCTCGCTGCTCTTGATCGCCGCGTTCTTCGTCAACGCCGGCGTCGGTCACTTCACGAACGAGGCGTTCTTCGTACGCATCGTTCCACCCTGGCTGCCGTATCCGCTGCTGATGGTGCAGATCAGCGGCATTGCCGAGATCGCCGGCGGCCTCGGCATCCTGGTCCCGCAGCTCCGCCGCGCCGCGGGCATCGGCCTGATCGCGCTGCTGATCGCGGTCTTCCCGGCGAACCTCCACATGGCGCTTCACCCGGAGCAGTTCGCCGACATCGCGCCGCCCGGCATGCTCTACTTCCGCCTCCCGCTGCAGCTCGTCGCGATCGTTTGGACCTGGTGGGCGACGAAGCCGGATGCCGAGCTGGCGGTCGCGTGACCAGTGCCGTCCTTCCGGATCGCGAGCGACCTCGCGCTGAAAGCGGCGCAACCGCAATAGCCGCCGAAAACGTCTGGCGGCGCTCAGCTCCCGATGCTTTCTTCCGCCCGCCTCACCGCTGGAGCAGCCGATGGCCCTCGAGATCCTCCGCGACCCACGCCTCGAACGAGTGGAGTGGCGCGATCTCTGTGATCTCTCGCGGCTCGAGGTGCTGTACGAAGTAGCGATCTACCTGCCGTGGCTGGCCGCTTCGTGCACGCTCGCTTGGCTGGGCACGCGAAGCAGCTGGCTCTGGTTCCTGCCGGCGCTCGCGAGCTCGTTCATGTTCTTCCTGTGCGGGCTGCGCCAGGTGCACAACGCGTTCCACTACGCGGTCGGCGTCTCGCCGCGCGTGCACGAGTGGCTGATGTTCGCGCTCTCGCCGCTGATGATGAGCGCGATGCATGCGGTGCAGTGGAACCACCTGCGCCATCACCGCCACTGCATGGACGACGACGACGTCGAGGCGCTCAGCGCGCGCATGCCGGGCTGGAAGGCCCTAATCACCGGCCCGCAGTTCCCGGTGCGCCTGCACCACGCGGCGCTGACGCTGGCGAAGCCGCGAATCCGCCATTGGATCTACGCGGAGCTCGCGGCGATGGCGGGCATGGTGGTATTGGCGTTCGGCGTGCTCGACTTCGGCTGGCTCCAATACCACGTGATCGCGATGGCGGTCGGCCAGTGCTTCTCGGCGTTCTTCGCGGTCTGGACGGTGCACCACGACTGCGACCGCACGCATTTCATCGCGCGCACGCTGCGCAACTCCGCGAAGTCGTTCGTCAGCTACGACATGTTCTATCACGTCGAGCATCACCTCTTTCCAGCGGTGCCGACCTGTCACCTGCACCAGCTCGCGAAGCGCCTCGACGTAGCTACGCCGGAGCTCCGGTCGAAGAACGTTTGGTAGCGGGGCGCGAGCGGCGCTGCGCCCCTGACAAATGACGGCGCGGCTTCGCGTCGTCGTGCTCGGCGCGGGCGGGGAGCTGGGCGCGCGCGTTTGTCGGCTCGCTGCGCGCGTCGCGGGAGCCCAGGTCTTCGGCGCGTCGCGGAGCGCGCGTGGCCCCTCAGGTTTTGCGATGAAGCGCGCCGACGTGCGCGATGAGGGGAGCGTGGCTGCGCTGCTGCGCGGGGGCGATCTCGTCGTGAACTGCGTCGGGCCGTTTCACTACGACCCGTCGGCGCTGGTCGGCGCGTGTATCGAGGTGCGCGCGCATTATTGTGACATCGCCGACGACGTCGCGTTCGTGGAGCGCGTGCGCGCGGCGGCGGCTCGACACGACGCGCGCGCCGCGGGCGTGTTCGTCTGCGCGGGCGCGTCGACGGTTCCCGGCCTCGCAAGCGTGCTCGCGTCCGGGTTCGAGCGAGCGCCGCGCGCGGCGGAGATCGCACGCGTCTCGGCTTGGCTGAGCGTTGGCTCGCGCAACCCTGTGAGCGCAGGGCTGCTCGCGAGCCTGCTTGCTCCGCTCGGTCGCGAGCTGCCCGGCGGCGCGCGCAGCTTCGACTCGCTGCGCGTGCTGCGTGCCAGCGACGGCCGCGTGCTCCGCTTCGGCGCTTATCCGGCGGCGTTCGCGGGCGGCGTCGTCGCGATCGGCGCGCGCTCGCTGCCGGCGCAGCTTTTCTTCGGCTTCGATCGCGCCGCACTCACTGCGCTTCTCAGGCTCGCAGCGCCCGCGCTCGCGCGCCTACCTGTTACGGCGATCGCCCCGCTCGCGCACGTGCTGCTTCCGTTCGCGCGCATCGCGCCGCTGCTCGGGACGCCGCGCGGCCTGCTCGCGCTCGTCGCGGAAGACGCAGCCGGTCGCGATCTCGCGCGCATCGAAGTTGCAGCGAGCGAGCGCGGCCTCGACATCCCCGCTGCCCCGCCGTGCTGGCTCGCCGCGCGGCTCGCGAGCGGCGCAACGCTGCCTGCGGGATCTCACGATCTCGGCGACGTGATCGGCTACGACGAGGCGCTGGCGTGGCTGCGCGCCGACCGCGCGTTCCGAGTCGACGAGCGTCTTGGCAGCGCGTGAGAATCTGGAGCGCGTGACAGCTAGGGACCCGCCGGCGGATCCTTCGCGCGCGTGCGCGTAGCGCCAGTCAGGATCCCGATGCCCAGCAGGATGAGGCACGTGATCCCGATGTAGAGGGTTGCCACTCCGGCGGTCACCAGAGCCCAAGCGACACCGGCGATGAGCAGCACGAAGCCGATCAAGTAGATCGCAAACGACATGGGCGTCTCTCCTGGCCGAGCTCGACCGCAAAAACCATGCCGGCCGCCGACCTGCGGCGTTCCAAAATTCGAGGGCCAGGGCGCAATCCGCCCCGCAGACGTGGCAAGTTCCTCATGCCCGGCTGGACGCGGCGCGGAGGTCTCGAGTGAGCGCAGTTCACGATCTCGGCGGGCGCGTCGGCCTCGGGCGCATCGAGCGCGAGGCACGCGAGCCGGTCTTCCACGCGCGCTGGGAGAAGCGCGTGATGGGGATGGTCTACAGCGTTCGCCGCGCGGGCTGGTTGAACATCGACGCGTTTCGGCACGGCATCGAGCGTATGGATCCGGCCCGCTACCTGGCGGCGAGTTATTACGAGCGCTGGCTGGCCTCGCTCGAGCGCACACTCCCCGAAGTCGGCGCGCTCGTGCCGGGCGCAGCGCCGCCGCCGCCGGCGCCGTACGGCTTTGCACGCGAAGTGAGCGCTCCGGCGCGCTTCGCGCTGGACAGCAGAGTGCGCGTGCGGGCGCGCAGCCCAGTCGGCCACACGCGTCTCCCGGGCTACGTGAGCGGCAAGTGCGGCACGGTCGTCAGCGTTCGCGGCGGCTACGTGTTCCCCGACACGAACGCTCACGGGCGCGGCGAGCAGCCGCAGCATCTCTACTCGGTGCGCTTCACGGCGCGCGAGCTGTGGGGCGAAGGCGAGGAGCCGCGCACGAGCGTCTGCGTCGATCTCTTCGAGCCGTACCTGGAAGCCGAAGCCGCGGCGAGCGGCGCTGCGGAGACGCGCGATGTCGCATGAGCACGATCACGACGACGATCACGAGCATGGGCACGCGCACGAGCCGCGCGACGCCGAGGCCGCACGGCTCGCGCTGCGCGCGGAGGCGCTCGAGGCGCTGCTGGTCGAGCGCGGCGTCGTGCAGCGCGAGAGCATCGACGCGATCGTCGCGCGCTACGAGAACGAGATCGGGCCGCTGAACGGCGCGAGAGTGGTGGCGCGTGCGTGGAGCGATGCCGGCTTCAAGCAGCGCCTGCTCAGCGACGCGCGCGCTGCGATCGCGGAGCTGTCGCTGCCGACGGGCGATCAGGCGACACCGATCGTCGTGATCGAGAACACGCCGGGCGTGCACAACGTGGTCGTGTGCACGCTCTGTTCCTGCTACCCGTCGTCGTTGTTAGGGCTGCCGCCGCGCTGGTACAAGAGCCCGCCGTATCGCGCGCGCGTCGTGCGCGAGCCGCGCGCGGTGCTGCGCGAATTCGGTCTCGACCTGCCCGAGACGACCGAGCTACGCGTCTGGGATTCGAGCGCCGAGCTCCGTTACATGGTGCTGCCCGAGCGGCCGCCCGGCAGCGAGAGCGCGAGCGAGCAGGAGCTCGCGGCGCTCGTCTCGCGCGATTCGCTGATCGGCGTCGCGCAGGCAGGGCAGCGGCGTGAGTGAAGGCAATCCGGCCGCGCAACCGCTCGCCGCGCTCGGTGCGCATGCGCCGCCGCGCAAGAACGGCGAGCTGCACTTCGATGAGCCGTGGGAGAGCCGCGTCTTCGGCCTGACGATGTCGCTGCACGAAGCCGGCGCATTCGCGTGGAGCGAATTCCAACGCGAGCTGATCGTGTCGATCGGCGCCTGGGAGCGAGCGCACGGCGCCACCGACGTCGGCTTCCGCTACTGGCAGCGCTGGCTCGAGGCGTTCGAGCGCCTCGCTACGCGCAAGGGCCTGATTGCGCCGGCCGCGCTCGACGCGCGCGCCGACGAGCTCGCCGCGCGCCCACCCGGGTGGGATCACCAACGCAGGGACGTTGGCTGACGCCACAGGCCTCCCGAAAAGGTGAAGCGGGGACGCTCCTCCTTTTCCCCGCGCGAACAAGGAGAAGGAGGGACGTTCCTCCGTTTCTTCCGGCGGAACGCTTCCGCCGCGCCGCGCCGCGCGCCGCCCCGCCGCAAACAAGGAGGAACGTCCCCGCTTCACTTTGTTGGTGACGGCGGTCGCAGTTGTTGCACTCTGGTTCGGGTTCGAATGAAACCGAACTCCGCGGGGTCTCGTACCGCGGATCAGGCGCAATTCGCGCCACACGGAGGACCTCAGGTGAACAAGACCACAGCTCTCGCCGCGGCGGCCGCGGCGTTGTTTCTCGCAAATGCGCCGGTCGCGGCGTTCGCCGCCGACGAGGCGAAGGTCAAGTGCGAAGGGGTGAACGCCTGCAAGGGCCAAGGGGCCTGCGGCGGCGCCGGCCACGACTGCTCGGGCAAGAATGCATGCAAGGGTCAGGGCTACGTCGAGCTGACCCAGGCCGAGTGCGACGCGGCGAAGGCCGCGAAGGCCGCCGAGAAGAAGTGATCCTGGATTCCAAGGCCGACGGAGGACGGAGCGCTTCGCTCCGTCCTCCCGAGGCGCCGTATCTCGGCGTCGGCATCGGCTTGCGGCCGCGTCACTACGCGGAGATCGCCGCGTGCGGCGGAGCCGGCGCGGATTTCTTCGAGGCGATCTCGGAGAACTACATGCTGCGTGGCGGGCGCCCGCTGCGCATGCTCAGCGAGGTGCGCGAGCTCGCGCCGCTCGTGCTGCACGGCGTCTCGCTCGATCTCGGCGCGAGCGATCCGCTCGACGCGAACTACCTGAGAGATCTCGCCGCGCTCGCAGATCGCTTCCAGCCCGCGTGGCTCTCCGATCACCTCTGCTGGACGGCCCACGGCGGCGCGCATCTGCACGATCTGCTGCCGCTCCCGCACACCGAGGAGGCCGTGCGGCACGTCGCCGCGCGCGTGCGCGAGGTGCAGGAACGGCTCGGGCGCCGCATCGCGATCGAGAACGTGTCGAGCTACGTGCGCTTCACGCACGACGCGCTCCCCGAGGGCGAGTTTCTCGCCGCGATCGCGCGCGAGGCCGACTGCGGCATTCTGCTCGACCTCAACAACTTGTTCGTCAACGAGCACAACCACGGCGCGAGCGCGGACGACGCCGTCGCCGCGCTCGAGCCCGCGCGCATCTTCCAGATCCACCTGGCGGGCCCGAGCGAGGCGCACGCGCTGCTGATCGACACGCACGACCATCCGGTGCGCGACGAGGTGTGGGCGCTCTACGAGCGCACGCTCGAGCGGCTCGGCCCGGTCTCGACGCTGATCGAGTGGGACGCCGAGATCCCGCCGTGGGAGCGGCTGGTTGCCGAGGCGGCGCGGGCGCGAGCGATCGTCGAGGGGATGTTCGGCCCCGAGCTGCGCGCGAGGGCCGCATGAGCGCGCCGCTCGCCGACGCGCAGCGGGCGTTCGCCGCCCGCGTGATGGAGAGCGAGCTGCAAGCTTCTCTCGACGGGCTGTTAGGTGATGCGCGCGCCGATGCTCGCGAGCGCGTCGGCGTCTATCGGCACGCTTATCTCGCGCGCCTGCTCGAGGTGCTCGGCGACGACTATCCCGCGCTGAAGCGCGCGCTCGGTGAAAGCGCGTTCCGCGGGCTCGCCGAGTCGTACGTGCGTGCGCTGCCTTCGCAGAGCCCCTCGCTGCGCGATCTCGGCGCGCGCTTGCCCGCGTTCCTCGCCGCGCACGAAGCCGCGAGTGAGCTGCGCGCGAGCGCGCCGTGGGCCGCCGACCTCGCGCGCCTCGAGCTCGCGGTAACCGACGCGTTCGACGCGGCCGACGCGCTCTCTCTCGCGCGTTCCGATCTCGCCGCGATAGCGCCCGAGCATTGGGGCGAGCTCGCGCTCGCGCTGATGCCTGGCACGCAGCTGCTCGCGTTCGCCTGGCCGGTGCGCGCGCTGCGCGCCGCGCACGACGCCGACCAGCCGCTCGCGCTGGATGCGCTCTCGCCGCGCGCGGAGCACGTGCTCGTCTGGCGCTGCGAGGAGCGCGTGCTGCACCGAGAAGTCGACGCGAGCGAAGCGGAGCTGCTCGCGCGCCTCGAGAGCGGCGCGCGCTTCGGCGAGCTATGCGCGCTCGCCGCTGAAGCGCGCGGCGACGAAACCGGCGCCGCATTCGCGGCGAGAATGCTCGCGCGCTGGGTAGACGAGGAGATCCTGCAGCGGCTGCGTTGAAGGCGCTGACTCAGAGCACCTGGCCCTGCGCAACGCACCGACTGCCCTCGAACAGATCGAAGCGTTCGCCGGGGTCGAGCAGATTCGATGGGGCGCCCTCCGCTACCAGCAATCGAATCTTCGCGATGTGTTCCCCCAGTTCATTGGGCAAAGTCTCGAACTCCAGGACCAGGCTCCAGGCTTCGTCAGGCCAGAGATCGGCAAGGGATTCGAACCGCGCAGCAGTCGAGTAGCGCGGGCCGAGCGGAAGCGGCCAACGTCCGCCCTCTCGTCGGTTCAACCAGCGCACCCTCGCTCGAGCGTCGTCGATCACCTTCGGCACCTTCGCACCCTAAGCGCTCGCCGCTGGCGGCGCCTCGGTCTCGAACTCGATGCGCGGCGGCACGGTGTTCAGGCCGAGCCTCTCCGCGATTCGTACGACGCCGTAATGGAACACCGGGATCATCACCAGCGTGAACACGGTGCTGAACAACAGGCCTCCGATCACAGCGGTGCCAATCGCCGCGCGGCTCTCCGCACCCGGGCCCATCGGGATCACGAGCGGCACGGCGCCCAAGATCGCGGTGGCGCTGGTCATCAGGATCGGGCGGAAGCGCGTCGAGCCGGCGCGCCGCAGCGCAAGCAGCAGCTCGGTGCCGCGCGCGCGTTCTTGGTTCGCGAAGTCGACGAGCAGGATCGCGTTCTTGGTGACCAGGCCGACCAGCAGGATGATGCCGATCTGGCTGTAGAGGTTGATCGTGTTGCCGGTGAGGAACAGCGAGAGCAGCGCGCCGAGCGTCGCGAGCGGCACCGATAACAACACCGTCAGCGGGTGCACGAAGCTCTCGAACTGCGCGGCGAGCACGAGGTAGATCACGAGCAGCGCGACAGCGAACGTGGAGTAGACCGCGGTCGACGATTCGCGGAACTCGCGCGAGGTGCCGCGCCGCACCATGCTGAAGCCCGCCGGCAGGTTGTCCTCGACGATCTTCTCGACCGCGCTGAGCGCAGGGCCGAGCGCGGCGCCGGGCGCGAGGTTCGCGGTGACGGTCGCCGAGCGCTGCAGGTTGTAGTGATTGAGGTTGGTCGGCCCGACGTGCGGCAGCGCGTCCATCATCGCCGAGAGCGGCACCATCTCGCCGTCGCGCGTGCGCACGTGGATCTGCCCTAATTGCTCGGGCACGCTGCGGAACGGCGACTCGAGCGCCATCACGACGTCGTACTGCTCGTTGCGCAGGATGAAGTCGTCGGCCTTGCTCTGCGAGACGAGCAGCGCGAGCGCCTGCGAGACGGAAGACACCGGCACACCGAGATCGGCGGCGCGCTCGCGGTCGAACGCGATGTCGAGCTGCGGGTTCGCGAGCCGCAGATCGCTGTCGACGTTGATCAGCATCGGCAGCTGGCGCGCTTCCGCGAGAATCGCATTCATCGCCGCCGAGAACTCGTCGAGCGAGGCCGAGCTGCTGGTGATCGCGATCTCGACGTCGGCGTTGCTCTGGCGCTGCAGCGAGGAGGGGCTGAACGCGAACACCAGCGCTTCCGGAATCGCCATGAACTTCGGGAAGAGCTCGGCGACCACCTCTTGTTGGGATCGCTCGCGCTCGTCGAACGGCTTCAGCGCGGTGAACACCATGCCGGTCGCGGAAGAGGAGGGCGCGCCGAAGCCGATGCCGATCGCGGCGAAGAACGTCGCGACCTCCTCGGTCGCGAGCAGCGTCTTCTCGACGCGGTCGAGCACGGCGCGGGTGTAGGCGACGGTCGCGCCTTCCGGCGCCCGGATCACCGTGATGAAGCGGCCGCGATCCTCGACCGGCAGGAACGTTTCGGGCAGGAAGCGGAACAGCGCGACGGTCAGCAGCAGCAGCGCGGCGAACGTCAGCGCGACGCCGCTGCGGTGAGCGAGCGCGAAGCCGAGCGCGCGGTCGTAGCTGCTGCGCACGCCCTCGATGCCCGCGTTGATCGCGGTCGACACGCGATCGGTGCGGTGCACGACGTGCAGCCAACGCGAGCAGATCATCGGCACGATCGTCAGCGCGACGAACGCCGAGATCCCGATCGAGACGGCCACCGCCAGCGCGAATTCGCGGAACAGGCGCCCGGTGTCTCCGGACATGAAGCCGAGCGGAACCATCACCGCGATCAACGCCGCAGTCGTCGCGAGCACCGGAAAGCCCACCTCGCGCGCGCCGTTGCGTGCGGCCTGCAGCATCGGCTCGCCGATCTCCTGGCGCCGGTAGATGTTCTCGAGCACGACGATCGCGTCGTCGACGACCAGGCCGATCGCCAGCACGAGCCCTAACAAGGTGAGCATGTTCAGCGAGAAGCCGAAGATCGCCATGCCGACGAACGTGCCGATCAGCGAGACCGGGATCGCGACGCTCGCGACGAAGGTCGAGGTCTTGGACTGCAGGAAGATCAGGTTGACGATCACCACGACCGCAAACGAGATCGCGAGCGTGAACGAGACCTCGCGCAGCGAATCGCGCACGTACTCGGTCCAGTCGACCGCGACGCTCGTCTCGAAGCCGTCGGGCATCGTCTTCTTCACTTCTTCGAGCCGCGCGCGCACCGCGTCCGAGACTTCGAGCTCGTTCGCGCGCGAGTGCCGCACGATGCCGACGCCGACGGTGTCGCGCGCGGTGAAGCGCGTGACCATCTGATAGTTCTCGCTGCCGAGCTCGACCCAGCCGACGTCGCGAATCCGCACCGGGTTGCCGCCTTCCTCGCGCAGCACGATGTCCTCGAACTCCGCCGGGTCGACCAGCCGCGCGTCGGCGTTGATCGTGAACTTGCGCGTCGCCGCCTCGACCTCGCCGGCGGGCAGCTGCAGGTTGCTCTCCTGCAGCGCGCGCCGGACGTCGCTCGGGTCGACGCGCAGCGCGGCCATGCGCGCCGGATCGAGCCAGATGCGCATCGCATAGCGCCGTTCGCCGCTGATGATCGCCTGCGAGACGCCCGGCAATAGCTGCAGCGGCGTCTGCACCAGCCGATCCGCGACGTCGGTGCGGTCGACCGGCGAAGCGTCGTCCGCGAACACGTTGATGAACATGATCGGGGTGTTATTGGCGCCCGATTTGCGGACGATCGGGCGCTCGGTCTCCTGCGGCAGATCGCCGAGCGCGCGCTGGATCGCGTTCGAGACGTCGGTCGCCGCGACGTCGACGTCGCGATCCGCCGTGAAGTGCACGTTGATCGTCGAGACGCCGAACGCCGACAGCGAATCGATGTTGCGGATGCCGTCGATGCCGTTCAGCACTTCCTCGAGCGGCTCGGTGACGCTCGCCTCCACCGTCTCCGGGCTCGCGCCGACGTAGAGCGTCGTGATCGAGACGACCGGGTTGTCGACGTCGGGCAGCTCGCGAATCGGCAACGCGAAGAACGCCGCGCCACCCGCGACGAGGATCAACAGGCTCAGCACCGTCGCGAAGACGGGCCGCTCGATCGAGATCTCCGAGAGCCTCATACGTCGCAGTCCGCCGGGCCATAACGCCCGATCTCGACGTTCGGGTTCTGGATCGGCTGCCACGGGCTCGGCACCGTCGGCGCGCCGGGGCGCAGCTTCTGTTGGCCCGCGACGACGACCGTGCTGCCCGCCGTCAAGCCGCGCGCAATCTGCACGCCGTCGACGAAGAACTCCCCCAAAACGACGTCGTGTGGCTCGGCCTCGTTCTTCGCGTTCAGCGTGTAGACGACGTGCTTCGTGCCCTGGCGCACGATCGCCTCCTGCGGCAGCAGGATCGCATTCGGCGTTTCGGCGACGATCAGTCGCACGCGCACCGCCATGCCGGGCACGAGCTCGCCGCTTGCCTTCGTGACGCCCGCGCGCAGCCCGACCATGCGCGTGCTCGGATCGACGCGCGGATCGACCGCCGTAACAGCTCCCTCGAAGCGCAGCTCACAGCGTCCGACGACGCCTTCGACGCGCTGCCCGACCGCGAGCTCCGCGACGTGCTTCTGCGGCACCGCGAAGTGCAGCTCGAGCGAGTGAGCGGGCGTGATCTCGACGATCGGATCGCCGGCGTCGACGTACTGCCCGACGTTCACCTGCTTCATCCCGACCGTGCCCCCGAACGGCGCGCGAATCGTGTGCTTGCCGAGCCGCGTCGCCGCTTCGTCGTGTGCGCCGGTCGCCGCGTCGAACTCCGCCTTCGCATCGTCGTAGGCCTGCTGCGAGGTGACGCCCTGCGCGCGCAGCGGCTCGAGCCGCGCCAGCCGATCGCGCGCGTTCTGGAGGCGCGCCTGCGCAACGGCCAGCGCCGCAGCCGCGGTCTTCGTATCGAGCCGCGCCAGCGCGACGCCGGCCTCGATCTTCTGCCCCTCCGGCACCGCGAGCGAGGCGACCGTCCCCGCGACCTCGCTCGAGACCGTTGTCATCTGCGGGCTCTCCAGCGAGCCGACCGCCGCGACCGTGCGCGGCAGCGGCTTTGCGTCGGCTTTGATCACCTGCACCGGTGCCGGCGGGAACTGCGGCGGGCCGGCCGGGCCATCGCTGCAGGCGAACGCGAACACGGAAGCGGCGGCGAGAAGTTGCGACAACGGCGGCGCTGAGCTCGAGGTTCTCACGGCAGCCGACGTTACCGCGACGCTCGCCGACCAAGCGGCTTCGTACCTTGCCCTCCGCGAGCGGATCGCATTCCCAGAACGAGACGCGAAGCGGCCGAACGAGCTAGAGCGCACTGATCGTGACGTAGTACCCGTCTGGATCTCGGAGCGAGAACTCCATCGTTCGAGTATTCGGGTTGATGTGGGGCTCCTCCTCGAGCCGCGAGGCGAGCCTGCGGGCTCTTTGCAACGCCGGGTCGAAATCGTCGACGCGGAAGAACAACAGGAGCCCGTTGCCCGGTGGCGCCGCGTCTGCGCTCCGGAGCGGAGGATGCTCGTGTGCGCCCCACTGGTGAACGCAGAGCAGGACGGTCCCATCGGAATCGACGAGCTGGCCGAAGTCGTCATGCGTCGGAAGTGTCTTGGGCTGCCCGAAGAGCGACTGGTACCACGCGAAGCTCGCCGGCACGTCTCTGACCCCGATGATCGTCCAGGTGCGCTTCATCGCGGCACGCCGCGGCGCAGCTCGATGTCCGCGAGGCGCTCACCGAAGTGCCAGCGATGGCCCTCGGGATCGAGCGCCTCGTAGCGTCGGTCGCCCCAGAACATGTCCTCGAGCCCCATCACGACGCGGGCGCCCTCGGCGACGGCGCGCGCATGATGAGCGTCGATGTCGTGCACGTAGACCATGACCATGCTGGTCCTGCGGCCGACCTCGGCCGGGCTGTAGAGGTCGTGATGGTCGGGGCCCGACTGCCCGATCATCACGACGCCATCTCCGACCTCGAGCCAAGCGAGCGTGCCGCCGGGATGCTCGAGACGCGCCTCGCGGCGCTCGCGGAAGCCGAACGCGCGCGTGAGAAACTCGAGCGCGGCCAGCACGTCGCGATACGCGAGGCGCGGATAGATCGACGGAGTGCGGCTCGTCGCGTGGGCGGCGGCCGCGGACTGCTCGATTGCGGACATGAGTCGCTCCTTCTCTTCCGTGAGGACCTTCGGGTCCATCGGGTCGTGCGGTTGCAGACGATCGGGTCGCAGCCGTCGCAGCCGGTCGAGGTCGTCGCTCATGACTCGATCTTCCCATCTCTGGCTGCGCTCGGCGCCAGCGTCTGTTCGCCGCTGGGCGCCGTGAGTTCGCGCAAGCGCCTTCGCGCGCGGTTCAGCCGCGAGCGCACCGTGCCGACCGGAATTCCGAGTGCAGCGGCGATCTCCTCGTACGGAAGATCCTCCCAGACGTGCAAGAGGAGTGCGTCACGCTCGCCGGCCGGCAGGCCCGCGATCGCGTCCGCGACGCGCGGCCACAGCTCGCGCGCGTCGAGCGAAGCCACAGCCCGCTGCGCTGGATCGAGCGGCGGCTCGCGGCTCGCAGCGAGCGCCGCGGTCGCGCGCAGACGGCGCGCCTCCGCGCGGCGGTGATGGGCGAGCACGCGCGTGGCGATTCCGTAGAGCCAGGGCCGCGCGCTCTCATGGCCGGGATCGAAGCTCGCGCGCCGCTCGAACGCGATGCGAAACGTCTCGCCGAGCAGACCGTCAGCCGCAGAGGGTCCGATGCGGCGCACGAGGAAGCGATAGACGACGGCGGCGTGGCGGTCGTAGAGCGATGCAAACGCGGCGGGTTCGCCCAGCGAGCGCTCGATGATCTCCGAATCCGAGCTCGGCTCCATCTCGCACTCTTGCCCGCAGCGGGCATCGAGTTCGCCGCCGGCCGCCGCGCTGCTGGGGCATCGCCTCACCCCCGCATGGGTGCGATCACTCATTACTGCGGCGTATGCGGCCCCATCAGCTCCGCGAAGTTCGCGCGGTAGAAGCGATCGAGCGCCGGCTCTGACAGCCCCACCGTCGTCGCCGCGAAGCGACGCAGCGGATTGCGGCCGCCCTCGACGTGCGGGTAGTCGGATGAGAACAGCACCGTCTCCTCACCCGCCTCGCGCGCGATCCAGCCGACGTCTTCGGTCGGGTACGGCGTGACGCGCAGCTGTCTTCGCACGTACTCACTCGGCTTCAGCGTGAGCTTCTTCAGCCGATTCTCGTGGCGGCCATAGGCGTCGAGCGCGGCGTCCATCGCGCGCATCCAACCTGGCAGCCAGAGCGCGCCCTGCTCGATCACGCCGAACATGAGAAGCGGGTGGCGCTCGAGCACGCCGTCGAAAACCATCGTCGAGAGCGTCTGCATCGGCGGATACGGAATCGCCATGTGGTCGATGCTCTGGAAGTTCTCCTCGCCGCCGTGGAAGTCCTTCTCGGGCGGGAGGCCGTTCTCGAAGTACACCGGCGAGCAGAGCGGGGCGCCGCCGCCGACGTGGAAGAGCACCGGCACGCGCGCTTCCTCTGCGAGCGACCAGAGCGCGTCGAACGCGACGTGGCTCGGCGAGTGGCGGCGCGGGCAGCGCGAGGGGATCAGCAGCGCCTTCGCGCCTAACAACAGCGCTTCCTCGGCGATCGCGCGCGTGCGCGTGAGCTCGGCGAGCGGCACGTAGGCGGTGGCGAGCAGGCGCGCGTCGACGGCGCAGAAGTCGGTCATCGCGCGGTTGTGTGCGCGCGCGACGCCGTAGGCGAGCTCGAGATCGTCGGCGTGCTCGAGCCTGCCCAGGTACTCGTTCTGGAAGGTGTTGAACACGAGCTGGCTCTTGAACCCCAACAAGTCGAGTGCCTTCGGGCGATCCTGCTTGAGGAACGATCCGGTCGCCGCCCAGTTCTTGCGCAGCATGATCTCTTCGGCGTCGCGCGCGCGATACGCCGGGTCGGCGTGCATGCGCGCGAACTTGTCGATCAGGCGATCCTCGCCGGGCTTCGTCGTCGCGAGGTAGAGCTGCGGCACGCGCGGCCGGATCTCGGGATCTGCGAAGGGCACGAGCCAATCCGGCGTCTCCATCACGTGGGCGTCGGCGTCGTGGATCACGCGGCCGGTGGCGTAGGGCATGAGAGCTTCCTTCGTTCGCTCGTGGCAAGGTAGTGCGTCGGTTCGAAGACAGAACCGCCGAGCGCGCGAAGCTGCGAACGGGGTCGTTCCAGCAAGCCGCCAGCACCGCGAAGCGGTGCAGGCGGCGCGCAGCGAGGCGAAGCCGAGCGGAGTCGAACGAAGATGAACAAGGTCAATCTCGCGCAGCAGTTCTCGCGCTTCTCGGAGCACTGGAAGCCCCACATCGCGGGCGAGCTGAACGGCCAGCACGTGCGGCTCGCGAAGCTGAAGGGCGAGTTCGTCTGGCATCACCACGAGCGCGAGGACGAGCTGTTCTTCGTCGTGCAGGGGCGGCTGCGGATGCACTTCCGCGACCGCGTCGTCGATGTCGGCCCCGGCGAGTTCCTGATCGTGCCGCACGGCGTCGAGCACAAGCCCAGTGCGGACGAGGAGACGCACGTGATGCTGTTCGAGCCGGCCGAGACGCTGAACACCGGAAATCTGCGCAACGAGCGGACGGTCGAGCAACCGCAGCGGCTCGCGTGAATCCTCCGCTGACGCGCCATCCGCTCGATTTCCTGCTGATCCCGTTCCTCGCGATCTCGGCGATCTATGGCGCGCTGTTCAGTCTGCCTGAGGGCCTCGGCGTTCCGGTCGCGCCGGATTCGCCGTGGCCGCCGCTGCGCGCGCTGCACGGTTGGGCAGTCGAGCAGGAGCCGACGCACCTCGATCCGCCGCGCACGCTGATCGCCAGCACGCTGTTCGATGGCTTCGTGCAAACGCCCGCGTGCGCCGCGCTCGTCTACGGGCTCGCGCGCCGGCGCCGCTGGTCCCGGCCATTAGGGCTCGTCTACGCGGGCGCCGGCGTCATCAACATGTGGTTCTACTTCTTCGAGACGCTCGCCGGACCGCTGCCGCCGCCGCATCTGGCCGTCTACCTGCCGTTCAACTTGCCGTGGCTGTTCGCGCCGGCGCTGCTCGGCTATCGGCTCTGGCCGCGCAGGAGAACGCACTCCGCCGCGTATTAGGCCCGACGCGACTGCACGCCCTCGTGCCGCGCGTCAGTCGTCGCAGTCATCGTGATGACGGTGGTGATGGCGGTGCCGGTAGCGGCGCCGCCACTCCTCACGCGCGCGGTCGTCGTAGCCGTCGTCATAGCCATGCTCGTAGCCGCGCTCATAACGGGTGCGGCGGTAGGAGTCGTCGTCGTATCCGTCCGGTCGGTGCGCCGCGCCGACCAGGATCGGCGGCAAGCCGATCACGACCGCGACTTTCGGGCGGTAGCCGCCGTGCCAGTAATGACCGTGTCGCCGGTGATCGGCGCTCGCGGGCGCCACGCTCAGCAGCAGCGCAGCGCACGCGCCTGCTCCGATCAGCGCGCGGCGCAGCGTGGGTTTCATCGGGCTCAGCATCTGCGTTTCTCCTCTTCCCCTCGGTTCAGAGCAACCCGGTCGCGGGTTCATCGTTTCGGACGTCCCACGCGCGGGGCCGAATTCAACACGCTCGCTCAAAACTTCGAGCTAGATGCGTCGCGGCGCGTCAGTCGTGATGCAGATCACCAACGCACGGCGCGCTCGGCGCGCTCGAGGCGAAGACGTACGAGCCAGTACGCCATCGGCACCAGTGGCGCGACGACAGGCGCAAACAGAAGCGGTGATCCTTGGAGGAACCCGGGCAGTACTTGCTGCTGCCCGAGAAAGAAGTTGCCCGCAGCGAACGAGAGCGCGACGCACATGCGCCAGAGATGGCGCGCAATTCGCTGCGGCCCCGACACGCCGCCGCGCAGAACGAGGTTCACATCCACGGCTGCGACGAACGCCGCGAAGGCACCGAAGGCCAAGTAGGGCGCCGGAGAAAGGTCCTCGAACCTGCCGGTCTCGCTCGTCGCTGCTCGCAGGGCGAACAGCAGGAGCGCGGCTGCCGCGCCCGCCGGAACGAGAAACGCGATCTTCTCGAACGCGCCGAGGCCCCGTTGGCGTCTGGCGGTCGCCCAGGCCGTGGCGACGAAGTAGAACGTGAGGACGCCGACGACCGCCGTGCCTTTGTGGGGCTGAAGCACGGCCAGATACGCGCCCGTCGCGGCCATGACGAGCATCGAGGCGAAGAACACGGTTCCGAAGGCGCGATGCAGGCGCTCGCCCTTGCGAGCAGACAAGGCCGCACCGCCGGAGATCAGGCCGAGACTGCCGGCTGTGATGTGGATGAGCAGCAGAGGCGACATCGCGTTCCCGTCGCCACGAGTCTGACAGGCTCCCGCTCGCGCCTGCGCGGGACCTCGTTCGTGGTTGGCGTCCCGTCCATAACAAAGGGACGGCGAAGGAGCCGCCGCCCTCTCCTCTCATTTCCCCTCGGTGCGTCGCGATAGAGTGGCTCCGATTCGACACTTCCTAGGATGGGAGCCAGCAAGCGATGGCCGACCCCGCGGCTTCCGGCGCCCTGGAAGCGAACAGCCTGCGATTCTTGCCCGACGCCGAGGCCCGTCGCGCCGTCCGCGAATTCGACCTGACCTCGCTGCCGCCCGGCTTCCACGACGACCCGTATCCGCTCTATCACGCGCTGCGCACGTTCGCGCCGGTTCATCGCATGCCGTCCGGCAGCGTGTTGCTCTCGCGCTGGGCGGACCTCGACGCGGTCTATCGCGACGTCGCGACGTTCTGCTCCGACAAGCGCGCCGAGTTCGCGCCGAAGTTCGGCGCGGAGAGCGAGCTCTACGCGCACCACACGACCAGCCTCGTGTTCAACGACGGCGCGCAGCATGGGCGCGTTCGCAAGATTCTCGCCGGCGCGCTGACGCCGCGCGCGATCGGCGAGCTCGAACCGGCCGTCACGAAGCTGGTGGACGAGTTGTTGGGGCGGATCGAGGCGAGAGGAAGCGCGGATCTGATCGAGGACTTCGCCGCCGCGATCCCGGTCGAGGTGATCGGGAACCTGCTCGCGGTGCCGCGCGAGGAACGCGCGCCGCTGCGCGCATGGTCGCTCGCGATCCTGTCGGCGCTCGAGCCGTTGCCGACGCCCGTTCAGCTCGCGCGCGGCAACGCCGCGGTGCGCGACTTCACCGCCTACCTGCGCGGCCTCGTCGCCGATCGCCGCGCGCATCCCGGCGACCCGGCGCGCGACGTGCTGACGCGCTTGATCCGCGGCGAGGCCGACGGCTCGCAGCTCTCCGAGCACGAGCTGCTGCAGAACTGCGTGTTCATCCTGAACGCCGGCCACGAGACGACCACGAACCTGATCGGCAACGCTCTCGTGCTGCTCTGCGAGTGGCCCGGCGAGCGCGTGCGACTTCTCAGGGAGCCGGCGCTGGTCGCGAGCGCGGTCGAAGAGTTCCTGCGCTTCGAGAGCTCGAACCAGCTCGGCAATCGGCGCACGACGCGCACGTGCGAGATCGGCGGCGTCGCACTCGAAGCGGGCACGTCGATCACGCTGTGCATCGGGGCCGCGAATCGCGATCCCGCGCAGTTCCCGCGGCCCGATCGCCTCGACGTCGCGCGCACGCCGAACCGCCACCTCGCGTTCGCGACCGGCCCGCACCAGTGCGTCGGCATGAACGTCGCGCGGCTCGAAGGGCGCATCGCGATCGGCCGCTTCCTCGCGCGCTTCCCGAAGTTCGAGCTCGCGGCGCCGCCGACCCGCACCGGCCGCGCACGCTTCCGCGGCTTCAGCGCGATTCCGCTGCGTCTATCGTGAGCCGTTCACGAAGGGGCCAAGCCCGATGAGCGAGATCACGCACCGAAACGTCGCCGTGAACGGCATTCGCCTGCACGTCGCAGAGTGCGGACGCGGGCCCGCCGTCGTGCTCGTGCACGGCTTCCCTGAGAGCTGGTACTCGTGGCGCCACCAGCTGCCGGCGCTCGCAGCCGCCGGTTATCACGCGGTCGCGCTCGACGTACGCGGCTACGGGCGCTCCTCGAAGCCGGTGCGCGTCGAGGATTACCGAATGCTGCTGAACGTCGCGGACGTCGTCGCGCTCGCGCAGAGCCTCGGCAGCGAGCCCGTCACGCTCGTCGGCCACGACTGGGGGGCCCCGATCGTCTGGACGAGCGCGTTGTTACGGCCCGAGCTGTTTCGCGGCGTTGCGGGGCTCTCGGTTCCGTACTCGCCGCCGGCGGCGCGCGTCGGCCCGAGCCCGCTCGAGCGCATGCGTGCGCTCGCCGGCGAGAACGAGTTCTACGTCGACTACTTCCAGCGTCCAGGGCGCGCCGAAGCGGAGATCGAAGAGGACGTGCGGCGCTGGCTGCTCGGCTTTTATTGGTGCGCCTCGGGAGACGTCGAAAACGGCCCCAACATCGCGCTCGTCGAGCGCGGCAAGCGCCTCAGCGACAAGCTCGTCTTCCCTGAGAAGATGCCGCGCTGGCTGCTCGACGAAGATCTCGACGTCTATCAGCGCGAATTCGAGTATTCGGGATTCTTCGGTCCGCTCTCGCGCTACCGCAACGTCGAACGCGATTGGGCAGACCTCGCCGCCTTCGCGGAGCGGCCGATCGAGCTGCCGGCTCTGTTTGTCGGCGGCTCGCGGGACGGCCCGACGATCTGGGGCGCTCCGGCGATCGCGCGTTTCTCGGAGACGCTGCCGCGTCTCACGCGCTCGGTGATCCTCGACGGCGCGGGTCACTGGATCCAGCAAGAGCGCCCCGAGGAAACGAGTGCGCTGCTGCTGGAATTCCTGAAGCGAATTCACTGAGGCGCGCGCGATGTGCGGTGCGCGAACGCTGCTCTTCAACAAGCCGTTTCGCGTGCTGTGCCAGTTCACGGATGCCGCTGGCCGCGCGACGCTCGCCGACTATGTGCGTGTTCCGGGCGTCTATGCCGCGGGCCGCCTCGACTACGACAGCGAAGGGCTGCTCGTGCTCACGTCCGACGGCGCACTGCAGGCGCACGTCGCGGACCCCCGGCACGCGCTCGCGAAGACTTATTGGGTGCAAATCGAAGGTACGCCGACGCGGGCTGCGCTCGCGCAGCTGCGCCGCGGTGTGCGGCTGCGCGATGAGATGACGTTGCCTGCCGAGGCCGAAGAGATCGCGCAGCCATCGATCTGGGCACGCACGCCTCCGATTCGGGTGCGAAGGAACATCCCAACCAGCTGGCTCGCGCTCACGCTGCGCGAAGGTCGCAATCGCCAGGTTCGGCGCATGACCGCGGCCGTGGGGCTGCCGACGCTGCGCCTCGTTCGCGTGCGCATCGGCGATCATGCGCTCGGCGAGCTCCAGCCCGGCGAGTGGCGGGAGCTGCGCAGATGAGTCGCACGCTCGCGATCACGCGTGCCGTCCCTGACAGCATTGCGCGCTGCGAGCTGACGCACGTCGCGCGCGCGCCGATCGACGTTGCGCGCGCGCGATCTCAGCACGCGGCCTACGAGCGCGCGCTCGAGAGCGCGGGCTGCGAGGTGGTTCGACTGCCGGAGCTGCCGGAGCACCCCGATTCGGTGTTCGTCGAAGACGTCGCCGTCGTGCTCGATGAGGTCGCGATCGCGACGCGGCCCGGCGCACCGTCTCGGCGCGGCGAGGTCGGTTCCGCGGCGGAGTTGCTCCGCGCGCACAGGCGAGTTCTCAGGCTCCGCGAGCCTGCCGAGCTCGACGGCGGAGACGTGCTCGTGCTCGATCGCATGCTGTGGGTCGGGCTCTCGCGCCGCACGAACGTCGCCGGCGCGCGTCAGCTCCGCGAGCTCGTCGCGCCGCACGGGTACTCGGTGAACGAGATCGAGATCGAAGCCGCACTGCACCTGAAGAGCGCGCTGACGCTCGCGAGCGAACATGTGCTCGTGCTGAACCCCCGCTGCGTCGACGCGTCGCGCTTCGCCGATTTCGCGCGCATCGAGGTCGATCCGCGCGAGCCCTTCGCCGCGAACGTGCTCTGGCTGGGCGACCTGACGCTGTGCGCGACGGCATTTCCGCACACGAACGACAAGCTGCGTGCCCACGGAGTTCGCGTCAGCGAAGTCGACGTCACGGAGCTCGCCAAGGCCGAAGCTGGCCTGACGTGCTGCTCGCTGCTGCTGCGAGCGACCTAACAGGCGCGGCTACTCCCAGCCGCCGCGCGCCAGCGCCTCCGCGTAGCTTGCGACGAACTCGGGCGCCGCGCCGGCGCGGGCGAAGCTGGCGCGCACGATCGCAACCGTACGCGTCTCTCCGAGCGCGCGGCCGCGCGCCTTGGCATTGCGGGCCTCGCCGTCGAGACCGAGCGCGGCGGCCGAGGCGCACAGCACCTGATAGACGCGCGGCCAGTCGGCGCGCAGCCGCGCGCTCTCGCGCGCGGCCGCCAGCGCGAGCGCGTAATCGGCGCGTGCGAAGTGCGCGAACGCGAGCGCTTCGTGGAAATGCGCGAGCAGCGGATCGCGCGGCGAAAGGCGCAGCGCGACCTGCAGGTGCGCGATCGCCTCGTCGGCGCGCCCCCAGATCGATAGCCCGCGCGCGAGCGCCCAATGCCCCCACGCGAAGCTCGGATTCTCGGCGAGCGCGCTCTGCAGCATCGCGAGCGCGTCGTCCTTCTGGCCGAAGACCGCCAGCATTCCACCTAACAACGCGCGCGCGCTCGGATCGCGCGCGTCGACTGCGACGCTGCGCTGGGCGAGCGCGATCGCCTGCGCCGCGGATTTTCCGGGCTCGCTCGTCCAGCCGGCGTTCACGTCGTTCAGATGCGAGAGCCCGTGGAAGGTGATCGGCCCGGCGAACGCGGGGTCCTCCCGCTCGGCGCGCTCGAACCAGCTGCGCGCCTCGCGGTTGTCCTCGCGCGTGTAGCGCCAGAGATGGAAGAGCCCGCGCAGGAATGCATCCCAGGCGTTCGCGTTGGCGGGATCGCGCCGGACCGCTCGGTGAATCTCGACGCGCCGAAGCTCGGGCTCCAGCGCCGCGGCGAGCTGCGCCGCGACCTCGCTCTGCTTCGCGAACAGCTCCGCGAAGGCCGCTTCGTAGGTCTCGCTGGCGGCGAGCCGGCCGCTCGCGGCGTCGACCAGCTCGATCGCGAGCCGCACCAGCTCGCCCTGCTTGCGGACGCTGCCGCGCACCACGTACGTAGCGCCCAGCTCCGAGAGCGCCTGTTCGGGCGTGGCTCCGGCGCGCTGCCAGCTCGCCAGCGTCGCCTGAGAGATCAGCGGAAACCAGCGATAGGCGGCGAGCCGGTTGGTCAGGTCTTCCGCCAGGCCGTGCGTGAACGCGAGCCGAGCCGGACCGAGATCGTTCTCGGCTTCGAACGCGAGCACCGCGAGCGCCGGCCGATCGCGAAAGGGGCCGTCGTTCGCGGGCAGGGCGGCGAGCGTCTGCACCGCCGGCGTGAAGCGATAGCCGCGGCCGTAGGCCGTCTCGATCGCGGCGTCGCTGCCGAGCGCCTCCCGCAGCTGGCGAATGCTCTGCGCGAGCGAGTTCGCCGTGACCGCGACGGAGGGCCAGCCCGCTTCGAGCAGCTCCTCCTTCGTCACCACGCGGTGTCGATTGCGGACCAGATGCTCGAGCACTCGGAAGTTCGCGGGCGCGAGCGCGCGTTCGCCGTCAGCGCCGGCGAGCGAGAAGCGACTCGCTTCGAGCGTGAGCCCGCAGAACCGGTACCGCATGCAGTTCTTTCCGCTCCGCTCGCCTTCGGCTCGCTGCGCGCGCGGCCTAGCCGCTTACGCGGTTTGGCGGTTTGCTTCGCGGCGGGCCTCCGATGCGCTTGCGCCCAGGTTGGTCCCGTCTCGATTCAACAGAATCTCACAATTGGCGCGCCAGGCGGCTGGTCAGCTCCGTGGAGATTGCGTTGGTGAGACCCGCCGGGAGTCGTCGTGTGCGTTCGGCGGCGCGGCGGCGAGGGGCGTGGCGCGGCGACTGGCACCCGTGGCCGCGACGACGCCCCGAACCGCCGCGTTTGCCGAGGTCGGCTCCCCGGCTCAGAGCAGCTCGGCCGGGGCGGCGGGCTTCCACTGCGCCCACGTGACGCGCCAGGCTTCGTCCTCGAGCGCCAGATCGAGATCGATCGCGTAGGCGTCGGCGTGCAGCGCGCCGTCGCCCGCACCGGCGAAGCCGGCGTGCAGCATCACGCTCGCAGTGCTGTCGCTGGTGAGCTGCACGCTGCGCACGCGCAGCATCACCTCGCGGCCGCGCGGATGGCGCAGCACGTGGAAGCGCAGGTAGTCGCGCAGCTGCTGCTTGTCGTGACCCAACGCATCCTGATAAGCGTCCGAGACGAGCTCGCTGAACGCGCCGACTTCGCCGGCCTCGGCCGCAGCTTCCATTTCCGCGAGCGCGGCGCGCACTCGAGCTTCCGGGGTCTCCGGTTCGGCACACGCCACGAGCAGCGCCGCGCAGGCCCCTGTGACGACCCGTCTCAGCGCCGATCCACGAATCACCACGAGCATCCGGGACCTCCCTGAAAAGCCCGTGGCTTGATCGGCTCCACACCCTCAGAATGGGAGGATGACTCCCGATCTCGCTCGCCAGTACGCATTCCTGCCGTTCGGCGGACTCTCGTTGCAGGTCGCGCGCGCCGAGGGCTCGTACTTCGTCACCGCGGACGGTCGCCGCATTCTCGACGCCGCGGCCGGGGCGATCGCAGCGAACATCGGCCACGGCCATCCCGAGGTGGTGGAGGCCGCCGCTCGCGCGCTCGCGGAGGTGAGCTACGTCGTACCGCCGTTCGTGACGGAGCACCGCGCCCGCCTGGTCGAGCGG
>Ga0187894_10000283_pt1 | contig 68494 bp, 71 predicted proteins | sample GBC1701081metaG_FD_136650 | JGI IMG/M metagenome (GOLD analysis project Ga0187894, IMG submission 136650) | White microbial mat communities from a lava cave in the Kipuka Kanohina Cave System on the Island of Hawaii, USA - GBC170108-1 metaG ... | reverse complement strand
GACTGCTCCGGGCACATGTGCTCGATTATGATATTTCCCAAATCACGCCATGGCCCGCGATGTCAAGAGATAAAAAACCTGGAAATAGCCATCCGTGCGAAACAAGCGTTGGAGTCACAACACCAGAGCGAATTCCTTTCGGCGAAGTGATTCCACTTCGCCGGGATGCGCGCTAAACCCGCAAGAGCCTGCGGGTGATCAGCCAGCACAGCCAGGCGGCGATGAAGGAGGGCAGAAGGAAGGCATGCCCGACCCTGAGGAGGACCGCCGCATAATCGGCCTGCGAGAAATCCATGCCCGCCGCCAGCACGAAGAACAGCGCATTGACGGCAAGCGTGGCGATTGCCGGGACGAGCCAGGACGTCATGTTCAGCCACAGGCCGGCGCCGGCGACGATCATGCCGGTCCCGAGCGCCAACCATATGCCTTCGCTATAGGAGCCCAAGATGAAGGGGAGAGGCGATCTGAAGGACGAGGCGCCCATGCCGAGCCAGGCGACCGCACCGCCGATCGGCGGGCCGAGAACGACGAAGATCGCCGTCACCAGCATGAAGCGCCAAAGCTTGGACTCGTGGATCTTGCCGGGCATGGCTGCGATACGCCCGTTCTTGACAGGCCGGGCACAAGCTTAGGAGCGGTGGATACCGGGGAGAAAATCAAGTTTTGGAGAGCAAGGCGCGGCAGGACATCACTACTCGCGCATCGATGACCAGCAGCGCGCCCGCTTGATAGAGCCTTTGTGTGAGCCCCGGTTCCGGCGAGCGCGTGACCGCGATGCTGTGCCCGAGGCCTTCGAACGAGCCCCTGGCCGCGGCGACCGTTTCCAGGGCGTGTCCGGGCGCGAAGACCGCCAGCGGCGCGCCGGGCGGCAGGGTGAAAGCGAGCCCCGCCAGGATCGCCGTCCACGCAGCGAGCACGACTGCAGCACCGCCCGCGAAACGCAAAAGCCGGCGGAGCGGACCCTTCCGCTCAATAGTCATAGATGTGCTCCAGTTGCGCCCCGCTCGGCCCGATCTTGCGGATGATGTCGAGCAGCAAGGTGACCGGCACGGAAAGCCCGACCCGTTTTCCACCCGCGCCGGAGAGGATCTTCGTCTCGAACAGGATCGGCGGCGTGTCCTCGGGCGGCGTCCAGTTGTCGGGCACCGTCAGCGAGATCAGGATGTTGCTGTTGCCGCCGATCTCGAGAAAGGTTGCATTGGTCTGGCCGAGCTTCTGTACGATCTCGGTGAAAGGCTGATAGCGCGGCAGCTTGACGAGCTGCGTTCCGTCCCGAAATGTCTCTATGAGTGCGATGCGCCGGTCGATGGGCGCGGTGTCGAGCGAGAGCCCCCGCATCAGAGCGTGGATCTCGAGCTGCGCCGGCTCATAGACGGTTTCGGAGCTGCCCTTGATGAGCCAGCCATAGGCCGCCTTGACCGCGAGCTCGGCCGAGACCGCGAAGCGCCGCTCGGCCTTGCGTACCGGGCCCGGCCCCGCAAAAGGCACGGTTTCCCAGAATTGCGCCAGGCGCTCGCCGAAGGCGAAATCATACCAGGGCACGGTGTTGAGCCACTGCCCATAGTCAAAGGCATATTTGCGCTGGAACAGATCCTCGGGCGTGGGCGGAACCGGCGCGAACAACTCGCTCAGGCGTCCGATCGTGTTCTCGTAAATGCCCTTGATCACATATTCGACCGTATGGCTGATCCCGATCACATAGATCATCAGATGCGTGCCGAAATTGAATTCGTAACGCGGCGTGACCCACTGGTTGACCGCGCAATAGCTGGTCCAGAACTCGCCGGCCGAGCGGAAGTAGCCGAAGCCGCTCGGATAGTTCTTTTCGATATAGCTGGCGAAATCCTGTGACGTGTAGACGATGTACCATTCCGGAAAGGTGAGATAGGACTTGTCCTCCGGAAAGCGGTAATTCGGCACGCCGTCGACCTTGGTGCGGGTTTCGGGATCGATCACCGGGACGGTCACCGAGCTGCCGATGTCGGACGAGCCCCGGCAGCCGACGCCGATATAGAGCGCCGGTACGGCCAGGAAGATCGCGAGCGCCAGGAGCGCCCGCTTGGTCTTACGCAGCTTCGCCATGGCGCTTCGACAATACAAAACCGACATAGGCGGCGAAACCGCCAATGGCGAGATGCGGCAGATTGGCCAGGATGCGCGTCGTGAGATCGAGATCGAGGACGCCGTTGATGAAGATGCCGAAATCGAGATAGCCGCTGCCGGTGATGAGGCCGAGCACGCCGTCGAGGAAATAGAGCGTGCCGAACAGCTTGAAGTAGTTGACCGTGGCGCGGGTCGAGATCAGGGCGGCGATGCCGGCCCAGATGCCGGAAAACAGATGCAGCGCGTCATCATAGAGATCGAGCCTGAACAGCCCGAACATCATGCCATTGGCGTCCTTGAATTGCGGCACATAGCTCATCGCCGCCACGATGACGAACAGCGCAAAATAGCCAAAGCCGAGCTTGCGGATGAGTGTCAAGGCTAGTCCCCCCTTCCCCAGAATCGGAATGAGCTTAGCCTGTCGGGTTCCCCTTGTCGTTAGGGCGCCGCATCCTGCCATCATGCTGTCAGCAGTGACGGCCTCCGACCCTTCCGGCCGGTGCCAAGCCGCACTATATTACGACCATCATGGGACATTCACGACAGGAAGGCGGTTTCTCCGAAGCCCCGCAGAAGCCGCTGGAAGGCATCCCCGAGATACCGACCGCCGACGCCTTGCGCCAGCGGCCGGATCCGCGCGCCGATATGTCGGGGCCCCGGGCCGGTCTCGAAAGTTTGCGGCCTGATTTCTCGCCCCTCGAAACCTTCGTCCCCTACCGGCCGCCGCGGCCGGAGAAATCCGAAGGCGGCAGGCCGCTTCGGATCGTCTCTGATTTCGAGCCGCGGGGCGACCAGCCGCAGGCCATCGGCGATCTTGTTTCCGGTGTCAGGTCGGCCGAGCGCGACCAGGTGCTGCTCGGCGTCACCGGCTCCGGCAAGACCTTCACCATGGCCAAGGTCATCGAGGCGACGCAGCGCCCGGCGCTCGTGCTGGCGCCCAACAAGACGCTGGCCGCGCAGCTCTATGGTGAGTTCAAGAATTTCTTCCCCGACAACTCGGTCGAATATTTCGTCTCCTATTACGACTATTACCAGCCGGAGGCCTATGTTCCGCGCACCGACACCTATATCGAGAAGGAATCATCGATCAACGAGCAGATCGACCGCATGCGCCATTCGGCGACGCGCGCTTTGCTCGAGCGCGACGACGTCGTGGTGGTCGCTTCCGTCTCCTGCATCTACGGCATCGGCGATGTCGAGACCTATTCGGCCATGACCTTCACGGTGAAGAAGAACGAGCGCATCGCCCAGCGCCGGCTTCTCGCCGATCTCGTCGCCCTCCATTACAAGCGCAATGACGGCAATTTCGTGCGCGGCACCTTCAGGGTGCGCGGCGATACCGTCGAGGTATTCCCTTCGCATTTCGAGGACCGCGCCTGGCGCGTCTCGCTGTTCGGCGACGAGATCGAAGCGATCGTCGAATTCGATCCACTGACCGGCCACAAGACCGCGGAGCTCGACCAGATCAAGCTCTATGCCAATTCGCATTATGTGACACCTAAGCCGACGCTCGAGCAGGCCGCTTCCCGCATCAAGACCGACCTCAGGATCAGGCTCGAGGAATTCAATGCCGCGGGCCGGCTGCTCGAAGCCCAGCGCCTCGAGCAGCGCGTGCTGTTCGATCTCGAGATGATGATGGCGACCGGCTCCTGCGCCGGCATCGAGAACTATTCGCGCTATCTCACCGGCCGCAAGCCGGGCGAGCCGCCGCCGACCTTGTTCGAGTATCTGCCCGACAATGCGCTGGTCTTCGTCGACGAAAGTCACGTGACCGTCCCGCAATTGGGCGGCATGTTCCGCGGCGACTATAACCGCAAGGCGACGCTGGCCGAATTCGGCTTCCGCCTGCCTTCTTGCATCGACAACCGGCCCTTGCGCTTCGAGGAATGGGACGCCATGCGCCCGCAGTCGGTCTATGTCTCGGCGACGCCGGGCTCCTGGGAGATGAACCGCACCGGCGGCGTCTTCACCGAGCAGGTCATCCGCCCGACCGGCCTCATCGATCCCCCGGTCGAGATCAGGCCGGTCAAGAACCAGGTCGACGATCTCATCGCCGAATGCCGCGAGGTGGCCAAAAAGGGCTATCGCGCACTGGTGACGGTGCTGACCAAGCGCATGGCCGAGGATCTGACCGAATACATGCATGAGCAAGGGGTGCGCGTGCGCTACATGCATTCCGACATCGACACGCTGGAGCGCATCGAGATCATCCGCGACTTGCGCCTTGGCGTCTTCGACATATTGATCGGCATCAACCTGCTGCGCGAAGGCCTCGATATTCCCGAATGCGCCCTCGTCGCCATTCTCGATGCCGACAAGGAGGGCTTCCTCAGGTCCGAGACCTCGCTCGTCCAGACGATCGGCCGCGCCGCCCGCAATGTCGACGGCAAGGTCGTACTTTATGCCGACCATGTGACGGGCTCGATGGAGCGCGCAATGGCCGAGACGAGCCGGCGGCGTGAGAAGCAGCGGGCCTTCAACGAGGCGAATGGCATCACGCCGGCGAGCATCAAGAAGAACATCGCCGACATCATGTCGTCGGTCTATGAGCAGGATCATGTGACCGTCGATTCAGGTTTGGCCGAGGACGGCGCGCCGCTCGTCGGCCACAATCTCGAGCGCGTCATCGCCGACATGGAGAAGCGCATGCGCGAGGCCGCCGCCAATCTCGAATTCGAGGAAGCCGCCAGGCTGCGCGATGAGGTCAAGCGCCTGCGCGATGTCGAGCTTGCGGTGATGGACGATCCTCTGGCGCGCGATCCGATGGACGAGCCGCGCCGCGGCGCGTCCAACCTCAAGCCCGCCACCGCCTCCTGGCCCTCTCCCAAGCCGATGCGCCGCCCCGGCTCGAAGGGGGGAAGGCCGGGGACACGGACGTTCAAGAAGGGCGGCAGATAGACCGGAACGTCTCGCGCGCCCGAGTCGCCTATGGACGCCAGACTTCGATGCGGCCGTCGGTCGCTGTCGAGACCAGCAGCATTTGCTGGCGCCAATCGACGAAGACGAGGCCGTCGCTCGCATTGAGCCCGGTGAAGGCCTCCGTGAGTCTCTGGTCGTCCGGGTTCGGGCCCAGACTGGCGGCAATGACCGGGATGCCGCGCTCGTCCGCATAGCCATAGAGATGCACATTGCGGCCTATCTCGATCGTGAAGCCGTCCTGCACGCGCGCCACGCCTTCGGCACTGGTCACGAGCGGCGCCGGGCCGGTCTTTGCGCCCAGCACGGATTGCAAGTGTTCGAGCGCGGTCTCGCCCACCATCAATGGCGTGCGCTTGAGTTCGCGAACATAAATGTTTCGCCAGCCGTGGCCTTCGCGGTTCTGCGCTTCGAACATCTTGAGTTCGCTCAGCATGCGGCGGACTTCGGGCAGCATCACCTTGGGCAGGAACTCGATTTGCGTCCACTCGTCTTCATGAAGCGCGAACGCCCCGGTGGCCGGCGGTCCTGCGAGCGGATCGAGCGGCGGCAGGTCGTTCGCGATCGTCGGCATTGAGAAGAGGATCTCGTCGGGATCCGTCATCTGCGACTCGGGCCCTGCCTGCGCCCTTTGCGCCGAACCGAGCACGGCCATGAGAGCGGCAAGAAGCTTTTTCATGGCCACTTCTCTGGCGGCTCTTGCTCGTCCTGGTCAAGTCTCGTCCCTTCGCTGCCGCGCACTTGAGATAGGCTCACTCCGTTACCCGCTTTCCGCCGGCGGTCTCGATCCAGACGGAGGAGTCGGAGCTGCTCTCGTCGATGCTCCCGCGCACAATGTAGGTTTGCCCTGCCACCGGATGGAATTGCACTTCGTGCTGAACTCTGATCGACGGCTCACGCCCCGTATAGTGAATGACCCCCATGATCTTGACCTTCATGGCCTTCGCGGGAACGCGCCGCTCGAAGGCCTTCGGCTTCAAGCCGAGACCATAGACGGAACCGATGCTCGCATAACCGGTCTTGAGGCTGCCATTCTCGACGAACCTCCCATCGACATGCGACAGCGCAAACACTTGAACTGCACCAGTGGTGAAGAAATCGCCTTTGCGATGATTGGCATAGCTGTCGCGCACTATGGCGGTCGGGCCGGCATAGTCATCCGCGATAACCTTGCCGCCGCAACCTGCAAGCAGGAGGGCAATGGCAAGAACAATCCAGCGTATCATACTCGCCCCTATTGAGTGACTCTCCGCCCGCCCGCGGTCTCGATCCAGACGCTGGACCCTGACTCGCCGAGCCTCCCGCGCACGACATAGGTCTCGCCCGCGACGGGATGGAACTGCACTGTTCGCCTTGTCTCATAAGTCGGGTTCAACAAGGTGCTGATCGGCGCCGGATAATAAATGACACCCAGCAGCTCGACCTTCATCGGCTTGATGGGAACCCGCCTTTCATGGCTTTGCGGTTTCATTGCGGAGCCCATTCCGTCGCTCATCATGGCGGTCCAGGTCAACGCTTCCTCGATTTTCTTGCCATCGACCTTGGTCATGACAAAAAAATGAGCCTTGTCGGACTTTAAGAAACCACCTGTGACATAATTGGAAAAACTGTCCCTGACCACCGCCGTGGGTCCCGCATAGTCATCCGGCACCAGCTTGGCGGCGCAACCCGCCAGCAGTAGCAGCATGCAAACAAGCAGAATCCGCCGTCTCATCTTCGCCCCCAAAGATCCGCCCTTTCCTCATAAACCATTAATTCCGGCAGGCAAGCCCGGGCATGTTGAATCCGCTTGCCTGCTGGGCCTATGCTGCGCGGCTTCGATAACCGAGCGAGGCCCCGGATGCCCCCTGCCGCGACCCGACTATCGGCCATCGGTTTCGATGCCGACGATACGCTGTGGCAGAACGAGCAGTTCTACCGGCTGACCGAGAAGCGCTTCACCGCCTTGCTTGCCGACTATGCCGAGCCCGGCCACCTGTCCGACCGGCTTCTCGAGGCCGAGCGGCGGAACATCAAGGCCTATGGTTTCGGCATCAAGGGCTTCACCTTGTCGATGATCGAGACCGCCATCGAGGTGACGGAGGGCCGGGTACCGGCGAGCGTCATCCGCGAGCTCGTCGATGCCGGGCGCGACCTCCTCAGCCATCCGATCGAGCCCTTGCCGCATGCCCGCGCCGCGCTCGAAGCGCTGAGCGGCGATTACCGCCTCATCCTGATCACCAAGGGCGACCTGTTCGACCAGGAGCGCAAGCTCGCGCAATCGGGCCTGGGCGAGCTGTTCACGGCGGTCGAGATCGTCAGCGACAAATCGGCCGACGTCTATGACCGGGTATTTGCCCGCCATGGCGACGGCCCGGAGCGCAGCATGATGGTGGGCAATTCCCTCAAATCCGACATCGTCCCCGCCCTCAAGGCGGGCTGCTGGGGTGTCTATGTGCCGCACAGCCTGACCTGGGCGCTCGAGCAGGATGAGGCGCCGACCGCAAACCGGCGTTACCGGCATATCGCGCATCTGGGCGAGCTTCTAGACATCGTGCGCCAGGTCGGCTGAGGGGCATGCAGCCAAGACAGGGCTTTGCCCTGTTTTTGCCCTATCCGGACGTCAATCTCCCCCGTCTTGCCCTCCGGGCGTAACTGTGACACATGGCGCCCGGCATGGGGGTAAAGGACTACGAAATGACCGATTTTGCGCGATGCGCCCTGGCCGTCGGGGTCGCCTTGATGATTGCAGGCTGCAGCAACTCGCCGGACAAGAGCGGCATCAAGTTTCTGAGCGGCGGCCAGACCTCGTCGTCCAATGCGGCGCAGCAGCAGCCCCAGCCGATCCGCATGCTGTCCGCCGAGGAGATCCGCACCACCCTGGCCGGCAAGGGCTGGCAATATACCCGTTCCGATTCGAGCGGCTTCGTCACCTACAACACCGATGGCTCGCTGACCTACCAGGACGACGTGAAGGGCGAAGGCCGCGGCACCTGGTCGGCGGTCGAGGGCCAGCTGTGCCAGAGCCTGGCCGGCCAGCCCACCGAATGCAGCGAGTTCAAGAGCACCGGCGATGCCTATCACGCCGGCAAGATGCGCCTGGTCGGTATTTAGGAGCATGATCCGGAAAAGTGGGAACCGGTTTTCCGAAAAGATCATGCTCAAACAAAAAGAGTAAGCCATCATGAAATTCGGTATGAATCGGCGCCGCCTCCTGGCGGCCGGCGGAGCGGCGCTTTTGGGCCTCGGCATGGGCCGGGCGCAGGCCCTGAACGAGATGGAGCAGTTCCGGCCGGGTCGGGATTACAATGACCTCATCACCTTCCCGCCGACCGACCTGACCAAAATTCCGAAGAAGTTCCGCCGCCAGATCGTGCCTTATGAGGGCCGCCATTGGCCGGGGACGATCATCGTCGACACGGCGGAACGGCATCTCTATCTCATCCTCGAGGGCCGGCAAGCTATCCGCTACGGCGTGGGCGTCGGCCGCGAAGGCTTCCGCTGGGCCGGTCTTGCCGATATCGAGCGCAAGGTCATGTGGCCGCGCTGGACCCCGCCGCCCGAAATGGTCGAGCGCGACCCCAATGCCGCCAAATGGAAGGACGGCATGCCGGGCGGTCCGGACAACCCCCTCGGCGCCCGGGCGCTTTACCTCTTCCAGAATGGCCGCGACACACTCTATCGCCTGCATGGCACCAATACGCCGGCCAGCATCGGCAAAGCCATGTCCTCGGGCTGCATCCGCATGATCAACGAAGACGTGATCGAGCTTTATAGGCGCAGCCCGGTCGGGACTCGCGTGGTGGTTCTGGCACAGGGCATCTGAGCGCTATCGCATGATCCGGAGAAGTGGGCACCGGTTCTCCGAAAAGATCATGCGCAAACAAAAAAGATAAAGCGCGATGGCGACTCGATGCAAAGCCATCGCGCTTTAGTGCAATTCCGCCAGGAATGGATTGCTGCGCCGCTCCTCGCCGATCGTGCTGGCGGGGCCGTGGCCCGGCAGGAAGGCGACGTCATCGCCGAGCGGCAGCAGCTTGTCGCGGATCGAGGCGATCAATGTCGCATGATCGCCATAAGGAAAGTCGGTGCGCCCGACCGATCCCTGGAACAACACATCGCCCATGAAGCAGAAGCGGTTCGCATCATTGAACAGCACGACCGAGCCCGGCGTGTGGCCGGGACATTCGAGGACCGCGAAATCGAGCGCCCCGACCGTCACCTTGTCGCCTTCCTTGAGCCATCGGTCGGGGGTCACGGCGCGCGCCTCATAGCCGTATTGCGCACCGGATTCGGCAAGCTTGGCGAGGAGAAATGCATCCTCTGTATGCGGACCTTCGATCGGAACCCCGAGCTTGTCGCGCAGCTCCGCAGCACCTCCCGCATGATCGATATGGCCGTGGGTCAGGAGGATCTTCTCGACCGTGACTTGCGATTGGTCGATCGCCTTGCGGATCACCTCGACATCGCCGCCGGGATCGACGACGGCGCCAATGCGCGTGTCGTCGTTCCAGACCAGCGAGCAGTTCTGCTGGAACGGCGTGACGGGAATGATCATGATTTTGGGACGTGTCATGGCCGCAGTGCATAGCGGTGACGGGCGCCATGCGCAAGGCACAGAGCTGCACTTGCGGAAGCTGTAGCGGAACCGCTAGAGGAGGCCTGTGGAGCAACCAGACCTCCTGAGGATCAGCAATGCCGGTGTCACTGCCATTCGCGCAGCGCTACGGGACCATTGTCGCCGCCCTGGCGACCGTGGGCAGTTGCGATATTGCCATGGGCCTCACGCTGCAGCTCTTGCCGCTGCTGATGGAGCAGAGGGGCGTTCCCGCCTGGATCATGGGACTGAACGCCGCCATGGCGCCGCTCGGCATCATGCTGGGCGGACCGTTCCTGCCGCGCATCGTTTCGCGCTTCGGCTCGAAGTCGGTGGTCTATGTCAGCATCGCCATGATCATCGCGACGCTGGCGGCGTTCAAGCTGTTTCCCAGCATCTGGTCCTGGTTCGCCATACGCTTCGTCTTCGGCCTGTCGGCCGGCACGCTGTTCACGGTCAGCGAGGCCTGGATCCTGAGCGGCGCAGATGACGGCAATCGCGGCCGCGTCAGCGGACTTTATACGAGCCTTCTCGCGATCACCTTTTCGGTGGGCCCCCTCATACTCCCCTTGACCGGCCTCGAGGGCTGGATGCCCTGGCTGATCGGCATGGCCTGCGTGGCGATAAGTGCCATCCCGCTCACTTTCCTTAAAGTCTCGGAAGATGCTTTCCAGCATGAGGAAGGCGCGGGCTTCTTCGCCTTCGTGCGGCGCGCGCCCATGCTGCTTTTCGCCGTAGGCACGCTCACCTTCTTCGATGCGGTGATGCTGTCCTTCTTCCCGATATTCGGTCTGCGCTCGGGTCTCGTCGTCGAGCAGGTAACGCTCATCCTCGGTGTCTCCATCATCGGCAATGCGCTGCTCCAGATACCGATCGGGCTTCTCGCCGACAAATGGTCGAGGTTCGGCGTGATCACCCTGTCCGCGGTAATCACGGCGCTCCTTGCCCTGGCGATGATCTGGACGATCAACTCGTGGCTGATCTGGCCGGTCATGCTCGTCCTCGGCACCAGCGCTTTCGCGATCTATACGATCGGCCTCACCATCCTCGGCGACAATTTCACCGGACCCGATCTTATCGCCGGCAGCGCCGCTTTCGCCGCGATGTGGGGCATTGGCGGCTTGTTGGGGCCGCCCATCGCCGGCGCCGCAACCGATGCCTTCGGCATCGATGCGATCCCGCTCACTGTCTGCCTGATCTACGCCCTTTTGCTCATTTGCCTTGCCTTCACCGGTGGCAGGTTCATACGGAGCGCCGCTCATGGATAGGCGCTGGATCAACCTCTTCGCCGCCCTCGCCGCGATCACCGTCTTCGGCTTCGCGCTCGGCCTCATGTTCCCGCTGCTGTCGCTGGTGATGGAGAAGAATGGCGTGTCGCCGAAGGTCATCGGCTACAACACCGCGATGCATCCGTTGGGCATTCTGCTGGCGGGCTTCGTCGTTCCACAACTGACGCGGCGCTTCGGTACCAAGCCGGTGGCGATCACCGCCGCCCTCCTCACCGCGGCAATGATCGTCACCTATCCCTTCATCCCGATCTACTGGGGATGGTTCGCGATGCGCCTCGTCCAGGGCTTCGCGGTCGCGATCCTGTTCACGGTCAGCGAGGCCTGGGTGGTCGAGGCGGCGGCAGGACGGGCACGCTCGCGCATCATGGCCCTCTATACCGGCGTCCTGTCCCTGAGTTTCGGCCTTGGGCCGGCACTTATCAGCCTGACCGGCGTCGACAGCTTCCTGCCTTTCGCCATCGGCGCGCTCTTCCTTGTCGCTGGCACCGTGCCGATGTTCTTCTATCGTCCGACCGAGGCCTTTGCGCCCGATCGGGAGTCGAGCGCTCTCACCATCTTCGGCTTCGCCCGACTGGCCCCGATCCTCCTCGTGGCCGTCGGCATGTTCGCCATCATCGATGTCGCCAATCTCGGCCTCTTGCCGGTCTATGGCGTCAAGAAGGGCGTGAGCCAGGCCACCGCCTCGCTGATGCTCACCGCTTTCATCGTCGGCAATGTCGTCCTGCAATTCCCCATTGGCTGGATCGCCGATCATTGGAGCAAGCGCGGCATGATGTCGGTCTGCGCCATCGTGACCGCCTTGAGCAGCGCGCTGATCCCCTGGGCTTTCGGGACCTGGCTCATCTGGCCGGCCCTCGTCGTCACCGGCGCCGCCTCGGCTGGCATCTATACGCTGGCGCTCGCCGAATTGGGCGAACGTTTCTCCGGCCACGAGCTGGTCGCCGGCACCGCAACCTTTTCCACCATGTGGGGCGGTGCGGCGCTTTTCGGTGCGCTGCTCGGCGGCTGGGCCATCGAGCGCTTCGGACCGGACGGCCTCCCCTATGCGACTGCCGCGGTCTTCGCCGCCTTCATCGTCATGATCGCGGCGCGCACTTTCTTCAGCGCACGAGCCCCGAAGCGGATTTGAGATTGTCGTAGATGCGCCGCGCCATGGCGCCCATTTTTGGCATCAGCGGATAGGCTTCGGCGCTCACCTTGGCATAGGCGCCGGCGCCGAGTTCGCGCTCGAGGGCGGCGATAAAGCTCGGCAGCGATTCCCAGCTTGCCACGGTCTGGGCCGAGAACTCGGCATGGAACTGGAGGCCGAGCGCGTGATCGTCGATGGCGATCGCCTGCACCGCCGCCCGCGGCGATGCGGCGAGCACGGCTGCATCCTTCGGTGGCGTCTTCACTTCCGCATGATGCCACTGCATGACCTTGTAGCTGCCGCTCAGGCCCTCGAACAGGCGATGACCTTGCCCTGCGCCATTCACCGTGACCTCGTGCACGCCGACTTCGCCCTCTTGTGCGAGCCCGACCTCGCCGCCCAACGCCTTGGCCAGGAGCTGATGGCCGAGGCAGAGGCCGATATAGGGTTTGCCGCGTTCCGCCACCCATTCGCGAATGGCCTGCATCTCGCCCTTGAGCCAGGGATTCTCCTCGAGCTCCCACACATCCATCGCCCCGCCCAGGACGAACATCAGATCGAAGTCCTTGAGCGGCGGGATCTCCTGGCCCTCCCAAAGCCTGACCGATTTGGGCCGAATGCCGTCCTCGATGAAATAATCGAGGAAACGGCCCGGCGTGTCGTGGTCCATATGCTGCAGGACGAGCGCTTGCTTCACCGGATGCCTCCCCTCACCGGCGGCAGCACCAAGCTCTTTGCCCGGCATTGCCGCTTCTCATTGACGCCGCAGGACTGGAGATTGCCGTCCTTGCCGAAGAATACGCGCAATTCGGCGAGGCGCGCCGCGCCGCGCGAGTTGCCGCACTGGACCGACAGCATGTCCTCGCTGAGGCCGCGATTGGTCTTGGCAAAGTCGCTGACCAGCTCGTCCGGCGTCGTCATGATCACCGCCCGGGGCGAGAGATAGCGTGCCGGTATGCGCAGCTTGGCGAAGAGATCGCGCGTCAGCTGGAAATAACCCTTCATCCTGAGGCCGGAGCAGCCGCCATGCTTCTTCCATTCGTGGATGATGAGCTTCTTCGACGGCATGATATCGAGCATCGCACCGATGATCTCGTCGGGGACCCATTTCTCGCGCAAGGTGCAGTCCTCGGGCCAGCCGCGCTCATATTGCGGCCACAAGCCATGGACGACGAAGGCATAGGCGCGGCCGGTGCCGCATTGCTGACGGTCATCCTGGCCGGCTTCAGACCCGCAATAGGTCGGCGACCAGGACAGTGACAGGGCGTAGTAATCGAATTCGCCGGGAACCGGGCCACGGGCCGAGGCGACGGAGGCTAGCGCGAGACTGGCGGCAGCGAGGATACAGGCAGCGAGATGAGGGCGGCGAGGGGCGGCCGGGCGTTGAGCTGTGCTTCTGGGCAGGTGTCGGCGACTGTTTGCCATGTCGGCACGTTCTGGTTCATCTGGCATTGGGAAAGCTTGCCGCGAATGCAGGCGATCTGTCCGAGGGCAAAAACCTGGCCATTGGCCCGGCATGTGCAATTATGCGCTGCGGCCTGTCCGGCGGTGGCCACCCCGGCCATCGCCAGAGTGACCGCAAGGAGATAAGAACGACCTACCCCATGCCGCCAGCTTAGCACAGGCGGGTCGCCTACGGAAATCGCCTCTCAGAGAAGCTGCAACTCGACGGCCTGAGGTCCACGGCCGCGCTTGTCCGGCTGGACCTCGAAGCTGATTCTCATGCCCTCGTTCAATTCGGGGATGCCCGAGCGCTGAACGGCGGTGATATGCACGAACACGTCCTTGCCTCCGCCTTCGGGCGATACGAAACCGTAGCCCTTGGCCTGGTTGAAAAACTTTATGGTGCCATTCTGGCGCATGCGGGGAATGCTCCTTGTCCCGTTTCCTCAACTGACCTGTGACGGAATATGACCTTCCGAATACAGGAGGCTCAGCTCGTCAAAACGGCGGGAAGGGCAGGTGCGGACGCATGTCCCATGCGCCGTAGACAGTCTTCACCGGGTTCGAATGCTTTGCCCGACCGGCTTTGCATTTCTGCAAAACCGGCGCGCGACTATGCCGCAAGGCCGGTTTTTCGGCAAGGCACATTTAGCTCGGCCGGCTGGCAACCAAATCGTGTCTTAGCGCTTGCCCGATTGGCGGCCCTGCCTTAACTTTCTGCCACAACTTCGAGAGGCGTCGATGCAGTCGATCATGAGGCTGGCGGTTGGGGCGGCTGTTCTATTGTCAGCCTTGGGATCGCAGCAGGCGCTGGCGGCGCCGGCTTTCAGCACCAAATATGTCTATTACAAAGTCTCGGGCGATAGTGCTGCGGGCGTCTATATCTCGATGCTCAAGCGCGGTCCGCATGTGAAGGGCGCGAAGGCCTATGCCGCGACCTTGATGGAATCATCCCAGCGCGGCAAGCTCGAGCTCAAGAACAGTTGCCGGATCGTCGACTATCAATATTCCGCCGATTTCACTATCCGCCTGCCGAAACTCGCCAATGCAGCGGCGCTGTCTCCCAGCGCCCGCGCGCGCTGGCAGCAGTTCTCCTCCTTCCTGCGCAAGCACGAAGAGACGCACCGTTCGATCTGGATGGGATGCGCCAACGAGATCCAGACGCGCGTGAGCGCCTTGCGCGGGCGCAGCTGCGAAGAGGTCGACAGGAAAGCCCAGGCGATACGCGAGGAGGTGACGAAGGCGTGCAACCGCAAGCACATGGCCTTCGATGCGGCCGAGCAGAAGCGGCTGGCCAGGCATCCCTTCGTGAAGATGGTGATGGCGCCGATCTACAAGCCGAGCAAGGTCACGACCACCAATCTTGCCTCCAAGAAGCGCAAGAAGTCGGCGGCGCTGTTCAACTAGCGCGCATCCCGGCGAAAGCCTGCCCCGGACTCGATCCGGGGTGGAATCACTTCGCCGAAAAGGCTTCGCGCCAAATCAATATCTTGGTTCACTGCTGGTAAATATCGGGCGTTCCGGCGCCGGCGATCTCGTCTTCCTCGAAGATCTCCTGCGGATCGGCGGGCAGCACGGTGACGCGCGTGCCGATCGGCGTCATGCGATAGACCTCGACCACATCCTGGTTGAGCATGCGGATACAGCCGGAAGACATCGCCTTGCCGATTGATTTCGGCGCATTGGTGCCGTGGATACGGAACAGCGTGTCCTTGCCGTTCTGGTAAAGATAAAGCGCTCGGGCGCCCAAGGGATTGTCCGGACCGCCGGGCTGGCCGTTGGCCCATTTCGCCGCATTGGGATCGCGCGCCACCATTTCCTTGGGCGGATTCCACGTCGGCCACATCTGCTTGGCGCCGACCACGGCCTCGCCCGACCAGGTGAAGCCTTCACGCCCCACCCCGATGCCATAGCGGATCGCCTGCTGGCCCGGCAGGATCTTGAACAGGAACCGGTTCTTGGTGTCGACAACGACGGTGCCCGGCCATTCATGGCCCAGATATTCGACCGTCTGGCGGCGGAATTCCGGCGGGATTTTCTTTAGATTGACTTGCGGTATCGGAAAGGAATCGACCGTACCGTCGGTCGTGCCCATATTCTCTTCCTGGGCAGAGCCTGCAGTGCTGGCGAAAGCCACGCCGGCGCCGGCCATGAGAGTCCGTCCGAGAAACGAACGCCGCGTAATAAATCTGGCCACTTGACCCTCCTCCGCAACACTTGTCCCGCCCTTAACGCGCAAGGATGCTCAATGGTTCAATAGCCTGAGACATCGCGCGGATTTTGACTCTCTGATGGCTTTATTTTGACGAGCCCGAGCGCCTGTTCCGGTGGAATCGGAACAGGCGCTCGGGCTCTTTCATTCACACATCGGCTTGCCCGAAAACCGCTCACACTTTTCGGGCCGATGCTCCGAGCACGCGCCCGGCCACCGCATCGAGCTTGCGCAGAAGTTCCGGATCGCGTTTTTCCGGCGCCGTTATGATCGCATATTCCAGCGCCTGGTCCGAACCGATCCGGCAGGACGGATGCTCACGGGGAAAATCGCGCGCCAGCCTGGTCACGAAGCGGCGCGCATTCTCGCTGTTGCCCTTGAGCACCTTGAGGATCGACATGATATCGACCTCGCCGTGATGCGGATGCCATGAATCGTAATCCGTCACCATCGCCACGGTGCAATAGGTGAGTTCGGCTTCGCGTGCGAGCTTGGCTTCGGGCATGTTGGTCATGCCGATGACGCTCAAGCCCCAGGACCGGTAGAGCTGCGATTCGGCCAGCGTCGAGAATTGCGGCCCCTCCATCACCAGATAGGTGCCGCCGCGCGCATAGGGTATGGCCTCCGCCGTGAGCGCCGCTTCGGCCAGGTCCTGCAGCGTCGGCGACACCGGATAGGCGAGCGAGACATGCGCCACGCACCCTGTTCCGAAGAAGCTTTTCTCGCGCGCGAAAGTGCGGTCGATGAACTGGTCGATCAGCACGAAACGTCCAGGCTCCAGCTCCTCGCGCAGCGAGCCGCAGGCCGACAGCGACACCACGTCGGTGACTTGGGCGCGCTTCAATATGTCGATATTGGCCCGGTAGTTGATGCTGGTGGGCGAGAAGTGGTGACCGCGGCCATGGCGCGGCAGAAAGACCACCGGCAGCCCGTCGATCTCACCACGCCGCAGCTGATCGGATGGTTCTCCCCAGGGCGATGTGATCGTCTCCCATCGGGCCTCTGTCATCTCGATGTCATAGATGCCTGATCCGCCGATGATGCCGAGTACGGATTTCGTCATGAAAAGTCAGCTCCCGCCCGCAATGAGAGGCAGGAGCATAGGGGATTCGCGAGCTCCCCGCTATTCAGCCGCAGCCGGCGCCCTGTGTTCGGCGGGTTTGTGCACATACCCGAACCGCGCTTTCATCCTCTCGAGCGCGAGGAAGACGACGGGTGTGATGTAAAGCGTGAGGAGCTGCGACAGCACGAGGCCGCCGGCGATCGCCACTCCCAAGGGCCGGCGCAACTCGGATCCCGCGCCGAAGCCGATGGCGATCGGCAGGGCGCCGAGGATGGCGGCGAAGCTCGTCATCATGATCGGCCGGAAGCGCCTGAGGCAGGCCTCGCGGATGGCGTCATGCGCCGCAGCGCCCGCCATCTGCCGCGTCAGCGCGAAATCGATCATCATGATCCCGTTCTTCTTGACGATGCCGATCAGCATGACGATCCCGATGACCGCGATGACGGAGAGGTCCATGCCCGCCAGCATGAGTGCGATGAGGGCGCCGATGCCTGCCGAAGGCAAGCCCGATAGTATGGTCAAGGGATGGATGTAGCTCTCATAGAGAATGCCGAGAATGATGTAGATCACCAGAGCGGCCACCAGGAGGAGGAAGCCCTGCCCTTTCAGCCCGTCGACGAAGACCTGCGCCGTGCCGGCGAAGCTCGCCGACACCGAATCCGGCAGATGCGCCGCCGCCGTTTCCTGATTGACCACGTCGACGGCCTGGCCGAGCGAGACGCCGGGTGCCGCGTTGAAGGCTATGGTGACGGAGGGCTGCTGCGCCTGGTGATTGATCGAGAGCGGGCCGGCCTCGCGCCGGCTCACCGTCACCTGGTCGAGGGGGATTGCTGTGCCGTTCGCCGATGTGACCGAGATCAGTGACAACGCATTAGGATCGTTCTGCAGCTCGGCTGAGGCTTCGAGGATCACCGGATAGTCATTGGCCGGGAGATAGAGTGTCGCCACCTGGGCCGTGCCGAAAGCGTTGTTGAGCGTCTGGCGCACATCGTCGACATTGACGCCGAGAGCCGCCGCACGGTCGCGATCGATATCGATGATGAGCTCGGGGTTGCTGAGCTCGAGGTCGCTCGTCACGTCGCGCAGCTCCGGGCGCCGCTTCAGGCGGTCCACGAGATCGGGAGCCGCGGCGACGAGAGTGGCGAGGTCAGCACTCTGCAGCGTGTACTGGACATCGGCATTGGCCTGGCGCCCGCCGATCTGGATGTTCTGCACCGCCTGATAGAATCCGTCGATGCCGGGAATGGCCGCCGTCTCGCGCTTGAGGCGTCGCGCCACTTGTTCGGCTGACGCATCGCGCTGTTCCCTTGGCTTGAGAGCGATGAAGAGCCGTGCCGTATTCCCCGCGGCGCCGTTACCGCCCGCGGTCGCGAGCACATAGGCCACGGCCGGGTCCTTGCGGATGATGGCGCTGGCCTGGCGGGTCTTGTCTCCTACGGCGGCAAAACCGGTATTGGGCAGCATCCTGAGCGTTGCGGTCAGATAGCCCGTATCTTCGGTCGGGAAGAAACCTTTGGGCACCACGATATAGAGCCACACCGAGACCGCAAGCGTCGCCAGCGTGACGATCAGCATGAGGCCCTGGAAGCGCAACGCCAGATCGAGCGTGTGGCGGTAGCCGCTCTCCATCCAGCCGAAGATCCTGTCGGAGGCGCGTGCCAGCAGGCTCTTGCCGGCGTCATGACCTTCCGCGCGCAGCAATCTTGCGCCCAGCATCGGCGTGAGCGTCAGCGACACGAAACCCGATACCAATATGGCGACCGATATGGTTACCGCGAATTCGCGGAAGATGCGTCCGACTACGCCCCCCATGAACAGCACCGGGATGAAGACCGCCACCAGCGACACGGTCATCGACAGGATGGTGAAGCTTATCTCGCGCGCGGCTTCGATCGCCGCCGCGAAAGGCCTCGTCCCCGCCTCGATATGGCGCACGATATTCTCCAGCATCACGATGGCGTCGTCGACGACGAAACCGGTCGCCAGCGTGATGGCGAGCAGCGACATGTTGTCGATCGAATAGCCGAGCAGCGCCATGACGGCGCAGGTCGCGATCAGCGAAACCGGCAAGGCCAGTACCGGGATGAGCGTGGCGCGCGCCGATTTGAGGAAGGCGAAGATGACCAGCACCACCAGCATTGCCGCGAGCATAAGGGTGAATTCGACATCGGCCACCGCGTTCCGGATCGACACCGAGCGGTCATTGGCGACATTGAGCGAAATCGCCGCCGGCATCTGGTTGCGATAGGCGGCGAGATGCGCCTTGACCTGGTCGACGACGTCGATCGTATTGGCGTCGGGCTGGCGGAAGACGGCCAGGATGATGGCGCGCTTGTCGTCGAGCCAGCTTGCGGTCTTCTCGTCCTGGGCGCCAGTGCGGATCACCGCCACATCGCCGAGCCGCACCGGCTTGCCGTCCCGCCAGGCGACTACCAGCGGCCGGTAGTCGTCGGCCTTGGTGAGCTGCGATGGCGAATTGAGGGTGAGGTTGCGGTTCTGCCCGCTCAGGGCGCCGACCGGCGCATTGGAATCGGCGGCGGCCACGGCCGTCCGTATGTCGGTCAGGCTCAAGCCGCGGCTCGCCGCCAGCCGGGGATCGGCCTCGATCCGCACCGCCCGCTTCTGCTGGCCGAAGACCGAGACCTGCGCCACGCCGAGAATTTGGGAAATCTGCGGCGCCAGCACATTCTCGGCATAGTCATCGACATCGGTCAGAGGCAGGCTCGACGACGCCAAGGCCAGGAAGAGCACCGGCTGATCGGCGGGATTGACCTTCCTGAAGCTCGGCGGATCGGTCATTTCGGGCGGCAAGCGGCGTTCGGCGACGCTCAGCGCCGACTGCACGTCGAGGGCGGCGGCGTCGATATCGCGATCGAGGTCGAACTGCAGGATGACCGAGGTCGATCCCAGTGTGGAGGTCGAGGTCATCGAGGCGACGCCGGGAATGGTCGAGAACTGCCGCTCCAGCGGCTCGGCCACCGATGAGGCCATGCTTTCCGGGCTGGCGCCGGGCAAGGTGGCGGTCACCTGGATGGTGGGAAAGTCGATGCGCGGCAGTGCCGCGACCGGCAATTCGCGAAAGCCGGCAATGCCCAGCACCACGAGCGACAGCATCAGGAGCACCGTCATCACCGGCCGTCGGATGCACAGCTCGGAGAGCGACATCTTATTGTCCTCGCATCGCCTGCTTGATGGAAACGAGCGCCCCATCCGAGAGGAGCAATTGGCCGTCGGTCACGACATTATCGCCTTCATTGAGACCGTTCGCGATGACCGTCATGCCCTTCATGCTGCGATCCACGGCAACCGATTTCACATGGGCCCGCTGATCGCCATCGACGGTGTAGACATAATTGCCCTGCTGGTTGGTCTGTATCGCTTCATTGGGAATGGCGAGGGCATCGGCCTCGTCGCGGAAGATGAGATCGACATTGACGACCTCGCCCGGCCATAGCACCGAGGGCCGGTTCGGGATCGTGGCGAGAGCCGTGACAAGGCCGGTCGCCACATTGGCGGCATTGTCGATGACCGCCACCGTACCCTCCAACCAGTCGTCCCTTCCCGGCACGGTAAGGCTGATCCGCGCGCGGCCCTGCGCCTTGTCCTCTGCGAGATCGGCGATCATCTTCTGCGGGACGCCGACGGCCACATAGATCGGGTCGAAGACATTGATGGTGACGATCGGGCTGGCCTGGGCACCGGTTGTGATGGTGGAGCCGGGCTTCACCGGCACCGTACCGACGCGGCCCGAAACGGGCGCGTGGATCGTGTAATATTCACGCTGGACCTCGAGATTGCGCAACGACGCCTGGTCGGAGGCGAGCGTCGCTTGCGCGAGATCGAGCGTCGTCTGGGCATCGGCGGCATTTTCCGGGGTTTCGAACTTGTTCTTGAGCAGCCGGTTGATACGGTCGAGATCGCGCTGCGCCTTCTCGATATTGGCCTTGTCCTTGGCGATCGTGGCTTGCGCCTGCTCGATCTGAGTGTCGATAAGCCGGGCGTCGAGCATGATCAGGGCATCGCCCTGCTTGACTTCGGCGCCATCGGCGACATCAACCTCAGACACGATCCCTGAGACCTGCGATGTGACGGCGATCGAGGCAACCGGCTGGATCGTGCCGATGGTGGAGAACACCACCGGCAAGGTCATCCGCCTGGCCTGGCTCAACACGACCGGTATTGCCGCATCCCTGCCTTGCCGCGACCGGGCCGCATCCTGGGCCTCCGCACCCCGCATGAGCGGACCGCTCTGCCAATAGACGAAAACGCCGACGGCGACCGCCAGGAAGAAGCCGAGCAAGAGGGTCATGCGCTTCATTGGACGTGCCATCTCATTCCGCCGCGATCGTCAGTTCGTCGGGCTCGGCCTTGATCTGGCGTTTGAGGACGTGGAGCACGCCAAGTGCTGCAGCGAGTGCGGCCTGATCGACGTCCCGCAGCACGTCATGCGCCACCTCCTCGCGGAAGCTGTCGATCTTCAAGGCCAGGTTCCGGCCCGTCGGTGTCAGATGGAGACGGTTGAGCCGACGGTCACTTTTATCGGCGCGCCGTTCCACCAGGCCTTGCTGCGTCAGCTTGTCGACGAGAGCGGAAAGGGAGATCGGCCGCATCTCCATCTCGTTCGCGAGCTCCGCCTGGGTCGCGCCCTCATTGCGCCTGAGCTTGGACAAAAGGCGCAGCTGCGCGCCGGTAAGGCCGAGCCGGCGGGCTCTGCGATCGACGAAATGACGCAGATGCCGCGACGTCTCGATGAGCGTGCTGAGGAATTCACGTCGCAGAGAACGGTTCGTTGCCATCGCTCGTAAGCCTCCTGGTCATCAGGTGGCTTATGAATCTGGCTGCGCCGTGGCGGTTCGCTTAAAGTTTGGCAATGTGAGGCGCAGAGGTCATGCGCAAACAAAGATAGGAAGCCGTCACGCGTCACAGAAAATGGCCGGAGAATCTCCGGCCATTTTCATCCGCCTCACATTGAATTCAGTGATCGACCTTGGCCCACACCCGCTGCTTCACGAGATAGAGCAGCACTGCCAAAATGGCGAGATAGATGACCGTCGCGAAACCGGTCGACTTGCGCTCCTCCATCTTGGGCTCGGCCGCCCAGGCCAGGAACTCCGAGACATCGCGCGCCATGGCGTCGACCGTGTTCGGCGCACCGTCATCGAAGGTCACCTGGCCGTCGGTGAGCGGCGGCGCCATGCCGATCCAATGGCCGCCGGCGAAATAGGGATTGTAATGCTTGCCCTCGGGGGCTTCCTTGGCGAGCTCGGGCGGCGCCTGCTCGAAGCCGGTCAGCACCGAATAGACATATTCCGGTCCGCCGATGCCGTTGACCAGCTGGTTGAAGGTGCCGTACCAGCCGGCCCGCGACTTGGTGATGAGCGACAGATCGGTCGGCAGGGCTCCGCCATTGGCGTTGCGCGCCGCCTGCTCATTCGGGAAAGGCGACGGGAAGCGGTCGGAAGGCAGGCCCGGACGGTCGAACATCTCGCCATCCTCGCCGGGCCCGTCCTTAACCGTGAAGGTCGCGGCCAATGCCTTGACCTGTTCCTCGGTGAAGCCCGGGCCGCCTGGCTCGTCGAGGTTGCGGAAGTGCAGGAGCCGCATGGAATGGCAGGCCGAGCAGACTTCCTTGTAGACCTTGTAGCCGCGCTGCAGCGCACCGCGATCAAACGTGCCGAACGGCCCCTCGAAGGAGAAGGAAATGTCCTTGGCGTCCTTTTGCCCTTCGGCGGCGAAGGCCGGCACGGCGAGGAGGGCGAAGGCTGCCGCAGCGAGTGTCGTGAAGAGCTTCATGGGTCGTTTCTCCAGATCACTCGGCGGGTACGGCCTTGCCTTCCGGCAAGACGGGTTTCTTCTTGGCGAGCACGTCGTCGGAGATCGACGACGGCAGCGGCTTTGGCGTCTCGAGCAGGCCGAGCAGCGGCAGGATCACCAGGAAGTGGAAGAAGTAATAGAAGGTGAGAAGCCGCGAGAAGGTGACATACCATCCCTCGGGCGGCTTCGAGCCCAGATAACCAAGGCCGATGCAGGCGGCGACGAAGAGCCAGAAGAACACCTTGTAGAGCGGCCGGTAGGTTCCCGAGCGCACCTTCGAGGTGTCGAGCCAGGGCAGCACGAACAGGATCAGGATCGAGCCGAACATGGCGATGACGCCGCCGAGCTTGTCGGGGATGGCGCGCAGGATCGCGTAGAACGGCAGGTAATACCATTCGGGCACGATATGCGCCGGCGTCGACAGCGGGTTGGCCGGCTCGTAGTTGATGGCGTGGCCGAGATAGTTGGGCGAGAAGAACAGGAACACCGCGAAGATGATCAGGAACACAACGATCGCGAACGAGTCCTTCATCGTGTAATAGGGATGGAACGGCACCGTATCCTGTCCCGATTTCACGCTGACGCCGGTCGGGTTATTGTTGCCCGGCACGTGCAGCGCCCAGATGTGGAGGCCGACCAGGCCGGCCAGCACGAAGGGCAAGAGATAGTGCAGCGAGAAGAAGCGATTGAGGGTTGGATTGTCGACCGCATAGCCGCCCCACAGCCAGGTGGTGATCGCCTCGCCGACGAAGGGGATGGCCGAGAACAGGTTGGTGATCACCTTAGCGCCCCAGAAGCTCATCTGGCCCCAGGGCAGCACATAGCCCATGAAGGCGGTCGCCATCATGACGAGATAGATGAGGACGCCGATGATCCACAGGACTTCGCGCGGCGCCTTGTAGGAGCCGTAATACATGCCGCGGAAGATATGGATATAGACGGCGATGAAGAACATCGACGCGCCGTTGGCGTGCATGTAGCGCAGGAGCCAGCCGTAATTCACGTCGCGCATGATGTGCTCGACCGAATCGAAGGCGAGCTCGGCCTGCGGTGTGTAATGCATGACGAGCACGATGCCGGTGAGGATCTGCACTACCAGCATGAGGGCGAGGATGCCGCCGAAGGTCCACCAGTAGTTCAGGTTCTTCGGCGTCGGGAAATCGAGAGCCGTGGTTTTCACGAACTCGACGATCGGCAGACGCTCATGCAGCCATTTCTCTGCGGCGCTCTTGGGTTGGTAGTTCGAATGTCCGCCCATCGCGTGCCCTCTGTTAGCCGATACTGATCTTGGTATCGGAGATATATGCGTAGATCGGCACCGGCAGGTTCTGCGGCGCCGGACCTTTGCGGATGCGTCCGGCCGTGTCGTAATGCGAGCCGTGGCACGGGCAGAACCATCCACCGTAGTCGCCCTGCTGGCCGAGCGGCACGCAGCCGAGATGCGTGCACACGCCCATCATCACCAGGAACTGCTCTTTGCCGCCGACCACGCGGTTGACGTCGGTGGCGGGGTCGCCCTCTTTCACATTGGCGTTGCGGGCGTCAGGATCAGGCAGATCGGAGATCGGCACCGCCTTGGCCTCTTCGATTTCCTTGGGCGTGCGGTGGCGCACGAAAACCGGATTGCCGCGCCATTTGATGGTGATGCTCTGGCCTTCGGCGATCGGGGCCAGATCGACCTCGATCGAGGCCAAGGCCAGCACCGAGGCGTCGGGATTCATCTGGTCGATGAAGGGCCATGCCACCAGGGCCGCACCCACAGCACCGGCCGCACCGGTGGCTATATAGAGAAAGTCGCGCCGGTTGGGATCGGCATGTTCGGCTGTGGACACGTGGCGGTTTCCTCTCGCAAAAGGACATGAAGCAGCGCCCGTTGGGGACGGGCTGGCACATGAATTGGTGTGTTTTTGGCATCGGGTTTCCTGAATGTCTAGCCATCAAGTGTCGCAGTGAGACGATCCTTCGCGCTTCCCCTGCCCCGAGGCTAAGGACCTGATATCCATGATCGAAATTGCCCTCTATCAACCCGACATCCCGCCCAATGCGGCGACCATCATGCGCATGGCGGCCTGCTTCGGCCTTAAGGTCCGGATCATCGAGCCCGCGGGCTTCACCTGGTCCGATTCTTCGCTGAAGCGGGCCGGCATGGACTATCTCGACCAGGCGCTGGTGACGCGCGATGCCTCATGGGAAGCCTTTCGCCAGGCGACGAGGGGCCGGCGCCTGGTCCTCGCATCGACCAAGGCCGCTGTTCCCTACACCGATTTCACCTTCCACGCGGGCAACATCCTGCTCATGGGCCGCGAAAGTGCAGGCGTGCCGCGCGAGGTGCATGAGGCGGCCGACGCCCGCCTCCTCATCCCCATGCGGGAGGGCCTCAGATCCCTCAATGTGGCGCTCGCTTGCGCCATGATCACCGGCGAGGCGCTGAGGCAGACCGGCGGGTTTCCGGGCGGGTGACGGTGTGTCGAGAAAACGCTTTGTCATTCCAGCCGGCTTTCGCCAGACTCTCGCCATGACCTCTTCCCTGGAACAACGCAAAGCCGCGGCGCGTGCCTGGTTCGAGACGCTGCGCGACGATCTCTGTGCCGAATTCGAGAAGCTCGAGGACGAGGTGGGCGGCAAGGGCCCGCCGGGCCGCTTCACCCGCAAGGACTGGGCCCGCAAGGATCACACCGGCGTCGAGGGCGGTGGCGGGGTCATGTCCCTGCTGAAGGGCCGCCTGTTCGAGAAGGCGGGCATCCACTGCTCGACGGTCCATGGCGAGTTCTCACCCGAATTCCGTGGCCAGATCCCGGGTGCCGATATGGATCCGCGCTTCTGGGCCTCCGGCATCTCGCTCATCGCCCATCCGCGCAATCCCCATGTGCCGGCCATCCATATGAACACCCGCATGGTGGTGACATCGAAGGCTTGGTTCGGCGGCGGCGCCGATCTGACGCCGGTGCTGGAGCGAAGGCGAACCCAGGATCACCGCGACACCCGAGCTTTCCATGCGGCCATGCAACAAGCCTGCGATGCGCATAAAGTCGCCGACTATGCGAAATACAAGAAATGGTGCGATGACTATTTCTTCCTGCCGCATCGGGGCGAAGCGCGCGGCATTGGCGGCATTTTCTTCGACTATCTCGATTCCGGCGACTGGGATGGCGATTTCGCTTTCGTCCGGGAGGTCGGCAGCGCCTTCCTGGCCGCCTATCCGCCGATCGTGCGCGCCAACATGACCGAGGCCTGGACGGAAGCCGATCGCGAGGAGCAACTTATCCGCCGCGGCCGCTATGTGGAGTTCAATCTGCTCTATGATCGCGGCACGATCTTCGGTCTCAAGACGGGCGGCAATGTCGAATCGATTCTATCCTCGCTGCCGCCCGAGGTGAAATGGCCCTGAACCTGAAATGAGGGGATGAACATGGATCTGCGGAACGGTTTCGATATCAAGCGCTATATCCGGACGATTCCCGACTATCCGAAGAAGGGCATCCTGTTCCGCGACATCACCACCCTCCTCGCCAATCTTCACGCCTTCCGCGCCGCGGTCGATGAGCTGGCCTGGCCTTTCCTCAAGGGCGACATCGACTATGTCGCCGGCATCGAAGCACGCGGCTTCATCTTAGGGGGAGCGGTGGCGCATGTGCTGGGCCGCGGCTTCGTTCCCATTCGCAAGAAGGGCAAGCTGCCGCACAAGGTCATCGGCCAGGACTACGCGCTCGAATATGGCGTCGACACGATCGAGATCCATGCCGATGCGATCAGCAAGGGCGACCGCATCCTTCTCATTGACGACCTGGTCGCGACCGGCGGCACCGCCAATGCCGCGATCGATCTCATCCGCAAATCGGGCGGCGACGTCGTCGCCGCCGCCTTCGTCATCGACCTCCCCGATATCGGCGGCAGCCGGCTTCTGCGCGACAAGGGTGTCAAGATCCATACGCTCGTGTCTTTCGAAGGACACTAAGAACATCCTTCCCCCTTGCGGGCAAGGTGGCGACCCGGCCTTGGCCGGGACGCCGGATGGGGTGAAAGCGGGCAGTCGCGAAAGCCTTGCGGGATTGGCGCGGCTGGCATGCCGATCCATTTGCAGCAGGGTGTCAGGTTTCGGTGTAAGCGGACAATATGAGCGAGACCACCGCCGAGAGCGCGTCCCCCGCGGCAGCACCACTGCCGTGGCTGGGCTACGCCTTCACGGCTCTGGGCGCCGCCCTTTTCTCCTCCAAGGCGATTTTCATCAAGCTCGCGTATCTCGAGAAGTCCGACGCCGCTCTCATGCTGGCGCTGCGCATGATGATGTCACTGCCCTTCTTCCTCGCCGTCGGCCTTTATGCGCTCTATCTGCATCGCCGCGCCGGCCGTCCCTATCCCGGCTGGCGCACCGTCGGCTTCACCGCGCTCAACGGCTTCATCGGCTATTACGTCGCCGCCTATCTCGATTTCGCCGGCCTCACCTTCATCACCGCCCAGCTCGAAAGGCTGGTGCTCTTCACCTATCCGGTCTTCGTGATGTTCCTCGGCTGGCTGTTCTTCAACGGCCGCATCACCCTGCAAGGGCTCCTGGGCGCTGCCATCACTTACGCCGGCCTCGCGCTCATCTTCACCAATGGCGTTTCCCTCGGGGGCGGGAACGCAGCCATCGGCTCGCTCCTGGTCCTGGCCGCGGCACTCGCCTTCGCGCTTTACCAGCTCCTTGCCAAGGACCTGATCCGGACCCTGGGCAGCACCCTTTTCACCGCCATCGCCATGTCGGCGGCCGGCTTTGCGAGCCTGGTGCATTACGCCATTACCTCGCATGGCGTGGGCCCGGCCGTGTCGTGGAACTATATCGGTCTCGTCGCCGGCTGCGCCTTCTTTGCGACCGTGCTGCCCTCCTTTCTCATCAATGCGGGGCTCGGCCGCACCAGTCCGCAGGCGGCCTCGATGATCTCGACCATCTCGCCGCTCTTCACCATCATCCTGGCGGTGATCTTCCTGGGCGAGGATTTTACCTTCATCGACGCCATCGGCACGGCCCTCATCATCTTGGGCGTCGGCTTCTATGCCTGGTCCGATGCCAGGGCAGCCCGAGCGACGGCGGCGGAAACCTGAATTTCCCCAAATACCTCATCGGCCAATTCTTCCATCCGCCGCCGCCACCATACGTTTCGCTATTGACGTTTATACGTAAAAAGCGTATTATTTCCTGTAAATGGAGCGGCGCTATGACTGATGAAGAGTTCGCCAGACTATTCCCGAATGTGACTTGGCCGAAGACCTTCGAGGGCAAGCGCGCTACCCAAATAACTCCAACGGACCCCGCGAAGCATATCGAAAGATTCCTCGGCTCTCCGATAAATGAAGATAAAATACCTCCGGACAGCGTAGGATCACTCCGCAACTACGTGCCAACTCCTCGCGATAGGCTGGCCGACGTTCTGTATGGAATTTATGGCAACGATCCCGAAGGGAAGCACCGCCAATGGCCGAACCGAGCTCGTAAAAGCACTTTCCCAGCGCGGGCTTTACCCCCAAGCGCCAAAGAATGGAAAATTCAGAGACCTCGTCCGAGCGCTCGTTGACCTCGAGACCAAGCAGACGCCCCAGTTCTATGGTAGTCCGATGTGACGAAACCTGTCGCACCGCCGCATATTCCGTTCCCATTGTGGGCCTGGCGATGGAGCGATATAATCGAATATCCTCCTTGGCAGGAGTTGCACGATGAGCTCGTCAGCTACACCAGTTGATTCAGAACCCGTCAATGAGCGAAACTGGTTTGACAAAATGACCGCCGCGCAGAAGGCTCATCCTGGTGGCGACCGATGGCGCAAACAGTTCACACCCCAGGAGCTCGAGATAATAGATCGGGCAACGGAACGCGAAATCCGGTGGGCTATGAAAGCTGCAGATCATGACCTGCCTGGCCCGAGGAGATTTGGCGTGATGGATTGATCGTCCTCACGCCACGCCGTCGGGCAGCTTCTCCTTGCGCTTGGCCATGAAAGCCTGGAGCGCCTCGTCGAGGCCTTGATCGAGCGCCGGCGCCTCATAGTCGCGCAGCATCCGCTTCCAGGTCTCGTTCGCCCGCTGGCTTGCATCCTTGCCACCATCGTCGCGCCATTGCTCGAAGGAATTGTTGTCGGCTATAGCCGAGCGCCAGAATGCGGTCTCGAAATTGGCTTGCGTGTGAGCGCAGCCGAGGAAATGCGAGCCCGGCCCCACTTCGCGGATGGCCGACAGCGCCTGCCCGTTCTCGGAGAAATCGACGCCCTCGGCGAAGCGCTGGAACATGGTGAGCTGGTCGGCATCGATCACGAATTTTTCGTATGAGCTGACGAGCCCGCCTTCGAGCCAGCCCGCCGCATGCAGCATGAAATTGACCCCACCCAAGAGCGCCGGCCACAGCGTATTGGCGGTCTCGTGCGCGGCCTGGGCATCGGTGACCTTCGAGGCGCACAGGCCTCCGCCGGAACGGAAAGGCACGCCCAGGCGGCGCGCGAGCTGGGCCGCGCCGAAGAGCACATGCGCGGGCTCGGGCGTCCCGAAGGTCGGCGCTCCTGACTGCATCGAGATCGAGCTCGCGAAAGTGCCGAATACCACCGGGGCGCCCGGGCGGCAGAGCTGCGCGAAGGCCATGCCGACCGAGGCCTCGGCCAGGATCTGGGTCAGCGTGCCGACGACGGTGACCGCCGACATGGCGCCCGACAATATGAAGGGCGACACGACAGTCGCCTGGTTGGCGCGGGCATAGACCTTGAGCGCGCCCACCATCGTGCCGTCGAAGACCAGCGGCGAATTGGCGTTGATGAGGTTGATCAGCACGCAGTTCTGGTCGACGAATTCATCGCCGAACACCATTTTCGCCATGGTGACCGAATCCTCGGCGCGCTCGGGCGCGGTGACCGAGCCCATGAAGGGTTTGTCGGAATAGCGGATGTGGCTGTAGACCATGTCGAGATGGCGCTTGGCCACCGGTATGTCGACCGGCTCGCACACCGTACCGCCCGAATGATGCAGCGACGGCGACATGTAGGCGAGCTTCACGAAATTACAGAAATCCTCGATCGTGGCATAGCGCCGGCCCTCGTCGAGATTGCGGATGAAGGGCGGGCCATAGACCGGCACGAAGATCGTGTTGTTGCCGCCCACCGTGACCGAGCGCTCGGGATTCCTGGCATATTGCACGAATTCGCGGGGCGCGGTCCTGAGGAGCGAGCGCACCAGGCCCTTGGGGAAGCGCACCCGGTCGCCCTTCACATCGGCGCCCGCCTGTTTCCACATCGAAAGCGCCTCGGCATCGTCGCGGAAATCGATGCCGATCTCCTGCAGCACCATCTCGGCATTGGCCTCGATGAGCTCGAGCTGTTCGGTGGTGAAGGGCTCATAAAGCGGGGTGGCGCGGCGAATGAAGCCCTGCTGCTTGGCCGTGCCCGAGGTGCGCGCCGCGCGCCGGGCCTCGGCGCCGCCGCGGGCCCGCCGGCCGCCGGTTGAAGGAAGGGTCTGGGCTTCGGACATCGTCACACCGTTGAATTTACCTCACCTCACCGGGTGATACGCTCAACAGGGCTCCAGAGACGGCGTATTTCCGCCCTGGCATGGCGCGGAAACGACTTGTCACCACATGGTGTTCAGGCTTTCCAGGCCATGGAAGTGGTAGGCATCGCGGTAGCGGGGGGGCCGGGCGAGTTTCAACCCCGGCAGGCGCTCGAACAGGATCGGCAAGGCAACATTGAGTTCCAGCCGCGCCAAGGGCGCCCCGACGCAGAAATGGATGCCGGCGCCGAAGCTTACATGCGGATTGGGCGTACGCTCGGGGTCGAACATGTCGGGCTCCGCGAAGCGCGCCGGGTCGCGATTGGCGGCGCCGAGCAGCAGCCCCACCGTCTCGCCCTTCCGCAGCCTGAGTCCGCCATAATCGACGTCTTCCAGCGCGTAGCGGGTGAAGAGATGCAAGGGCGCATCGAAGCGCAGCAGCTCCTCGACATGGCCCTCGGCGAGCCGAGGTGCGGTGTGTCCCGTTTCGATGAGTGCCTTGACGCCATTGCCGATGGCATGGACGGTTGCTTCATGGCCGGCATTGAGGAGCAGGATTGCCGTGGTGATGAGCTCGTCCTCACTAAGTGAATTGCCCTGCATCTCGGCGGCGATGAGATGCGACAGGAGATCATCGCCGGGGCGGCCACGTCTTTCCCGCACAAGCCCGCGCATGAAATCGCTGAAAGCGATGGTCACCGCGACCGCCTTGCGCTCGATCTCGCTATCGCGCCGCGCCTGATACATCGCCACCATGTCATGCGACCATTGGAGGAGCCGGGGCCCCTCTCCGGTCGGAACCCCCAGGAGATCGGCGATGATGAAGATCGGGATCGGCGTCGCAAAACTTTCCAGGAGGTCCGTTTCGCGCTTATCCGCAAATCCGTCGATCAACTCATGCGCCAATTGCGCGATACGCGGGCGCAACCTCTCGACGGTACGCGACAGGAAGGCGCGATTGACGAGCCCGCGCAGCCTGGTGTGGACCGGTGGCTCGGTCTCGAGCAGCGAATGCCGTTCGAGATCATAGAAGGGTTTGAGATGCCGCGGCGTCTCGGCCCAGCCGAGCTCCTCGCGCGACATCACATGCAGGATCTGGCGGCCGAAACGGCGATCGCGCAGAAGCGCTGCCACATCCTGATGGCGAGCGAAGCACCAATAGCCATATTGCTCCCATTTGAACACCGGCACCGTCTTGCGCAGCTCATGATAGGCGGGATAGGGATCGTTGACGAAATCCGGATCGCGCGGATCGAGGCTGACGCTTCGGCTGGTCCTGTCGATCTTCATATGTCTGCAATCCTGCCAGGGGCTTATCATGAAAGTCTATATCAGTGTCGATATCGAAGGCGTAGCCGGCATTACCCATTGGGACGAAGCTGAGAAGACGCATCGCGATTACCCGGAATTCCGCGAGCAGATGACGCGCGAGGCGATCGCCGCCATCGAAGGCGCGCAGGCGGCGGGGGCGAAGGAGATCTGGGTCAAGGATGCGCATGATTCGGGCCGCAACCTCATCACGTCGATGCTGCCCTCGGAGATCCGGCTGATCCGCTCCTGGGCCGGCCATCCGCTGTGCATGGTGCAGGAGCTCGACAAGAGCTTCGATGCGGTGATGATGATCGGCTATCACGCGGCGGCGGGCTCGGAGGCCAATGCGCTCGCCCACACGCTCTCCCTCAAGCCGCATCTCATCCGCCTCAATGACCGGATCGCATCGGAATTCTACATCCATGCGCTGGCCGGCAGCATGCTCGGCGTACCGACGGTTTTCGTCACCGGCGACGAGGGCCTGATGGCGGAAGTGGAATCGACCAATGCCCATATCGGGCGCTGCGGCGTGAAGCGCGGCATCGGCCAGTCGACCGTCACCATGACGCCCAAGGCCGCCATCGCCGCCATCCGCCAGGGCGCCGAAGCGGCTCTCAAGGCAGATCCCGGCAAGAGCCTCATCGCTTTGCCCGATAAGTTCGTGCTCGAGATCACTTATGCAAACCCTGTCCTCGCCTATCGGATGTCCTGGTATCCGGGCGCCGGCCATGCGGGCGACCGCACCATTCGCTACGAAACGGCGAATTATCTCGATATCCTGCGGATGCTCAATTTCGTCACTTGAGGTTGCACCGATTGCATAAGTCAAAAGGGTGACAGGCGGTCGCATGACCGCTATTGTCCGCGCCATTCGCGAAAGTCCCCCATGACAGCCTCCGGAACTACCCGCTCCAGCGCGGAATTCATCGCGCTTGTCGCACTCACATTCTCGCTGATTGCGATGTCGATCGATTCGATGTTGCCGGCGCTGGCCGACATTGCGGCCGATCTCGGCGCCCGCGGCCCGAACGACCGCCAACTCGTGCTCACCGCCTTCTTCGCCGGCTTGACACTGGGACAGCTCATCTATGGCCCGATCTCCGACAGCACCGGGCGCAAGCCCGCGATGTATGCCGGGATCGGCTGCTTCCTCCTGGGCGGGCTGATCTGCGCCCTTACCCATGATTTCACCACCATGGTGCTCGGCCGGGTGTTGCAGGGTTTTGGCGCGGCAGGTCCCCGCATCGTTGCCATGGCCATGGTGCGCGACCTCTATGCCGGCCGCGCCATGGCCAGGATCATGTCCTTCGTAATGGCGGTGTTCATCCTGGTGCCCATCCTGGCGCCCTCGATCGGGCAGCTCATGCTGCTCGTCGCCGACTGGCGCTTCATCTTCTACGGGCTGGTCGTCATCGGGGCCATCGACTTCCTGTGGCTGTGGATCCGCCAGCCCGAGACGCTCCTGCCCAAGGACCGGGTTCCTCTGTCGATCGGGCACATCATGCGGTCCGCCCGCGAGGCGATCACCAACCGGGTCACGCTCGGCTATACTTTGGCAACCGGCTGCGTCTTTGGCTCCTTCATCAGCTATCTCGGCACCTCGCAGCAGATCTTCCAGGAGCAATATGGCACCGGCAAGCTCTTCGCCCTCTATTTCGGCTTGCTCGCCGCCGGCATCGGCCTCGCTTCCATCGTCAACGCCAAGCTGGTGATGCGCTACGGCATGCGCAACCTGTCCAAATGGGCATTGCGGTCCGCCTGTATACTGTCGCTCGCCTTTCTTCTCGTCGCGTGGCTGCTCGACGGCCATCCGCCGCTTTGGGCTTTTGTCGCCTTCATGATGATGCTGTTCTTCTTCAACGGCCTTTTGTTCGGCAACTACAATGCGCTGGCCATGGAGCCGATGGGCCATATAGCGGGCGTCGCCGCGGCGGTGGTGGGATCGCTGTCGAGCCTCGTCGCGGTCGGGAGCGGCACGCCGATCGGACAGCTCTACGACGGCACCGTCATCCCGCTCGTCGCCGGCTTCGCGGTCATGGAGACGCTGGCCCTCTTCGTCACCGAATGGGCGGAACGCGGACGCGCCGCGCGGATCATCACGCCGAGCTGACAGATTTCATCATGTCGATATCGAGCCCCGCCCGCACCAGCGCCGAGTTCATCGCGCTCATGGCGCTCACCTTCTCGCTGATCGCCATGTCGATCGACGGGATGCTGCCGGCGCTCGGCGACATCGCTGCTGATCTCAGCGTGCGCGACCCCAATGACCGCCAGCTGGTCCTCGCCGCCTTCTTCGCCGGCCTCTCGGTCGGACAGTTCATCTACGGCCCGATCTCCGACAGCACCGGACGCAAGCCCGCGATGTATGCCGGCATCGGCTGCTTCATCGTCGGCGGGCTCATCTGCGCTTTCGCGACCGACTTCCCCATGATGCTCGCGGGCCGAGCGCTCCAGGGTTTTGGCGCCGCGGGGCCTCGCATCGTCGGCACCGCCATGGTGCGCGATCTCTATGCCGGCTCCCCGATGGCGCGGATCATGTCCTTCGTGATGGCGGTTCTGATCCTGGTGCCGGTGCTCGCACCTTCGATCGGTCAGCTCATCCTGCTCATCGCCGACTGGCGCGCCATCTTCTATGGCCTGGCGGTCGCCGGCATGATCGATTTCCTCTGGCTCGCAAGGCGCCGGCCGGAAACGCTCGCACCATCCGATCGCGTGCCCTTGTCCATCGGCCGCATCCTGCGTTCCGCCAAGGAGGCGATCACCAACCGTGTCACGCTCGGCTATTCGGTGGCGACGGGATTCGTCTTCGGTGCGGTGATCAGCTATCTCGGCACCGCGCAGCAGATCTTCCAGGAACAATATGGCACCGGCAAGATGTTCTCTGTCTATTTCGGCCTGCTGGCCGCCGGCATCGGCGTCGCATCGGTCATCAACGGGCGGTTGGTCGTGCGCTTCGGCATGCGCAACCTGTCCAAATGGGCATTGCGGTCCGTTTGCATATTGGCCGCAGGCTTCCTGCTGACCACCATCCTGCTCCATGGCCATCCGCCCTTATGGCTGTTCATGTGCTTCATGACGGCGCTGTTCTTCTTCAACGGCATGTTGTTCAGCAACTACAACGCGCTCGCCATGGAGCCGATGGGGCATATCGCGGGCGTCGCCGCGGCGATCATCGCATCGGCCTCGACCCTTGTTGCCGTCTCTACCGGCACATCGATCGGACGGCTCTATGACGGCACGGTGACCCCGCTTTTCGCAGGCTTTGCCGGCCTGGCCCTGGCCGCGTTTCTGGTGACCGAATGGGCCGAGAGCGGCCGTGGCAAGCCGGTAACAAATCCGAACTGACTTTCGCAATCTTCTGCATATTCCAATGAGCTCTACTCTTTGAACCGCACATCTCCGGTAGTGCCGCGGAGAGGTGCCGTGCTATAGGCTCCCATCGCCAGGGAGAGATGAAGACATGGACCGGAATGCCGAAATTCGTGCCGCGCAGGAGCGCGTCATCGCCGTCTTTCAGCAGAAACCACAAGCGGCCTTGAGCACGATCAAGGGCAGCGCGAGAATTGAGGATGGTCTTACCTGCGCCTTTCGCCAAGGGAAGCATGAGGCCGTCATGGACATGGGCAAGGTCCTCGGCGGCGATGAGAAAGGTCCGACACCCGGTTTCTTCATCCGCGCCGGACTGGCCGGCTGCGTCGCCATCGGCATCAAGCTTGCCGCGACCCGTGAGGCGGTGGCAATCGATGCGATCGATGTCGACGTCGAAATGGATTTCGATGACGGAGCCATGCTTGGTGTCGGCAGCAACACGGCCGCGCCCCTGGCGACACGCTTCATCGTCTCGGTCCGGAGTCCGGCGCCATGGGAGACCGTAACCGCCATGATCGATCGCGCTTTGGAGGCTGACCCCTATTTTCTTGCCTTGCGGGACGCTCAGAACGTCACCGCCCGCGTCGTGCCGGCAGGCGGATAAGGTCTTGGATCCGAAGCTCCAGAACCGGGTTCAACGTTATGGCTGGGACGCCGCGTCGGCGTTCTATGAGGACGGCTGGCGAGTTCCGCTCCTCCCCGCCCAGCGGACGCTTCTCGAATTCGCATCACTCAAGCCGGGCGAACGTGTGGTGGAGGCGGCTTGCGGAAGCGGGCTTGTAACCAGCATGATCGCCGGCGCCGTCGGTCCTGGCGGTGAGGTCGTCGCCACCGATCTGTCGCAGAACATGGTAGACCTGACGCGGCGCCGATGCGACGCCGAAAGCCTTGCCTGGGTAACGACGGCACGCATGAGCGCCGATGATCTCGCCGTCGAAGCGGAGCATTTCGATGCTGCCCTCTGTGCGCTCGGCATCATGTATGTCCCCGATCCGCCGGCGGCGGTGGCGTCGATGCGGCGCGCCGTCCGGCCAGGCGGCCGCGTGGTCGCGACGGTCTGGGGCCAGCGCAAGAACTGCGGCTGGGCCGAGATCTTCCCCATTGTCGATGCCCGCGTCGCGTCGGAAGTCTGCCCGATGTTCTTCGGACCCGGCACCGCCGGCAACCTCGCCCGCGATTTCGCGGCGGCGGGGCTGAGCGATGTTCGCGAGCACTGCCAGCAGGAAGAGCTGGAATTCCGCGACGAGAAAGCGCTGCTGACCGCGATGCTCATCGGCGGACCTGTGGCGCTGGCGGTCAAGCGTTTTACGCCTCAAGTGCTGGCGGAAGTGGAGAACGAGTTCCTCGCCTCGGTTCAAGACCATCGTACCGCCGATGGCCGCTACCTCATCCCTGGCGAATTCGTCACCGTTGCCGGCGTGCGCTAGCGACGCGGCCGTAAAGACGGCGGAGAACCGGGAGCAGCGAGGCGAGCCCCTTGGGCAGGAACAAGAGGACCGCCACCATCGCGACCGCCACCAGGATGAAGCGTCCTTCTGCCAGCCCCTCCACATTGGCGAGCCCCTCGGACACGAAGGTCAGGCCGAGGGCGGCGAAGATCGGGCCATAGATGCTGGCGGTCCCGCCGATCAGGACCATGCTGAGGACCAGCGAGACGACCGAGAAGTCGAAGACCTCGGGTGAGGCGACGCGCAGATAGATGACATAGAAGCCGCCGGCGAGGCCGGCGAAAAAGGCGCTGGCGACGAGGACCTTCAACCGCTGCAGGCCGACCGAGATCCCTCGCGAGACGCCATAGTCCTCATTGTCCCTGAGCGCCTGGATCGACAGGCCGAAATCGGAATGCGCCAGACGGCGCAGGCAAGCCGCGCTCACGATCAGCAAGGCGAAGGCAACATAATAGTAGCCGAATTTATAGTCGCGCAGGAAATTATGGCCAAAGAGCTCGATCGTCGGCACCCGCACCATGCCTTGCGTCCCGCCGGTCACCGCCGACTGGCTGATGACGAGCTGCAGCACGAGCTGGCTGAAAGCGAAGGTGACCAGCACCACATAGACGCCCTGCAGCCGCACGACCGGCAGCGCGACCAGCACCGCCGCGGCCGAGGCGGCAAAGCCGCCGATCAGCATGGCGAGCCAGGGGTCTATCCCGATGAGCTTCGCCGCGAGCCCTGTGACATAGACGCCGATGCCGAAGAAGGCGATATGGCCGAAATTGAATATGCCGGCATAGCCGAGGCTCAGGTCCCAGCTCGCCGCGACGATGCCGTAGATGAAGGCGACGATGAACAGGTGCCGGATATAGGTGTCCTCGACGAAGAACGGCACGAGGAGCCCGGCGACGATGAGGGCTCCCAGCATGAAGGTCCGTGCATTGCCGGCCATCAGCGCACCACCTTGCCGAGCAATCCTTGCGGCCTGAGCAGCAAGACGATGATGAGCAGGAGGAAGATCATCGAGGGCGCCCAATAGATGCCGATGAAGAAGGTCAGGGCCGCTTCGACGAGCCCCATCAGATAGGCGGCGAGGATGGTGCCGGTGAGCGAGCCCAGCCCGCCGAAGATCACGATGATCAGGGCCTTGACCAGGGGCTCCGCGCCGAATTCGGGCGTCACCAGACGGACGGAGCCGAGCAGGATCCCGGTCAGTCCGGCGAGGACGGCCGACATGGCGAAGGTGATGATGAACAGGCGCGAGACATCGATGCCGATCAGCCTGGCGGCGTCCGGATTCTGGCCGACGGCCCTGATGCCGCGGCCGATCCTTGTGGTGCGCAGGAAGAACGCCAGCGCGCCGAGGAGTACGGGCGCCACGATGATGATCAGCATCTCCTGGCCGGAGATCGCGGTGCGGAAGAGCTCGACCTTGCCGGGCCAGATCGGGGCGAGCTGCTTGAGCCTCGCCCCCCACAGGAGCTGGATGCCCTTCTCCAGGAAGATCGTCGCGGCGAGCGTGGTCATCACGGTGATGAGCAGGATGTCGCGATGATCGTAGAAGGGCCGCACCACCAGCCGCTCCATCAGGATGCCGGCGCCGATGAGCGCTGCGATCGAAACGGCGATGCCGGCGGACAGGCCCCAGCCCAGGCCCGCCCCGTCCGATACGGTCCAGGCGACATAGGCGGCGAGCGTCATCAGCGCCCCATGCGCGAAATTGAAGATGCCGAGCGTGGTCCACACCAGCGACAGCCCGCTCGCCATCAGCGCGTAGATCGATCCGAGCACGATGCCGCTCACCAGGATGGCGCTGATCGTGTCGGCAGTCATCGGGCACCATCCGCGCCGAAATACATGTTCATGATCTCCTGGTGGTCGACCTCGCCGCCGCGGCGGATCTCGCGGCTGATCTCGCCATGATCGACCAGATACATGCGATCGACCAGCGACAGGATGAAGGCGATGTCCTGCTCGACCAGCAGCAGCGGGATGCCGCGTCCGGAGATTTCCGCGATGGCTTCGGCAAGCTCGTCCTTGAGCTTGGGCGACAGGCCGAGCGTCGGCTCGTCGAGCATCAGCATGCGCGGCGCGCACATCAGGCCGACGCCGATCGACAGCATCTGCCGCTCGCCGCCGGAAAGCGTCTTGCACTGCTGGCGCCGCCGCTCGGCGAGCCGCGGAAAGAGACCCAGCACATAGTCGAGATTGGCCTTGCGGTCGGCCTGCGCGCGGGGCGTGAAGGCGGCGAGCTCCAGGATCTCCATGATCTGCATGTCGGGAAACAGGCGGTTCGCCTGCGCGACGTGGATCAGTCCGCGCGCGACGATCTGCTGCGGCGGCAAGCCGTCGATGGCTTCGCCCATGAAGAGCACACGGCCGGCATGCGGCGCGATCACCTTCGAGATCGTGTTGAGGAGCGTGGTCTTGCCATGGCCGTTCGGCCCGAACAGGCCCACGCGTTCCTGAGGTCCGACATGGAGGCTCATGCCGAGAAGCACATCGGACATGTCATAGCCGGCGCGCAGGCCGTCGACCTCGAGGGCGTTCGCCGGATCGCTCACAGCTCCGCCCCCCGCTTGCCGAGATAGGCTTCGACGACTTGCGGGCTGCGCACCACGTCCTGAGGCGCCCCGGAGGCGATCACCGCGCCCTGATTGAGCACCATCAAATGATGCGAAACCTTGAGGAGCAGCGGCAGCACATGCTCGATCAGCAGGATCGTGACACCGCGTCCGTGTACGGTATGGATGAGCTTGGAGAGACCTGAGATCTCGGGCTTGGTCAGGCCGGCCGCCGGCTCGTCGAGCAGGAGCACCTTGGGCCGGCCGGCGATGGCCGAGGCGATCATCAATTGCTTGCGCTCGAACACCGAGAGGTTCGACGCAGCCTGGCCGTGGCGGTCTTCCGGCAAGGCGACATCCGCGAGCGCCTGTCTCGCCGCCGCCTGCGCCGCATCGCGGCTCATCTGCCCGCAATAGACAGCGCTCGCATAGACATTCTCGAAGGCGCTCAGCGTGGCGAATTCGGCGTCCTTCTGGAAAGTGCGCAGCACGCCGGCGCGGCTGATCCGATGCGGCCGCATCTGGTGGATCGGCTGGCCGTCGAGCAGGACCTCGCCGGCGCTGGGTGGAAACGGAATGCCGGTTATGACATTGAAGAGCGTGCTCTTGCCGCTGCCATTCGGTCCGGCGATGCCCAAAACCTCGCCTTGACGCACCGAGAACGAGACATCGTTGACGGCGAGCAAGGCGCCGAAGCGCCGGGTGACGTTCCGCACTTCGAGCAACGGCATATCGCCAGATGTTTCAGCCACCGAGCCACTCTCCAGCATTCCCCTTCTCCCGCGCGCAGGGTGGGAGAAGGTGGCCGAAGGCCGGATGAGGGCTCTTTGGCGCAACGAAGAAGGATTTTTTCAAAAGCATTTGCTTTGCAGACAAGAGCCCTCACCCGCCCTTCGGGCACCCTCTCCCATTGCTTCGCAACGGGAGAGGGGGAAAATTTTGAGATCGCTCGCCAGCGTCGAGAATTCTCATTATTCGACAGGCTTGCCAGCGGTTCGATCCCTATTTCATCCAGGGCGGCACCTGGAACTCGCCGGTGGAATAGGCGCCGGGATAGAAGAGGACGCGCTCGCCGTTCCATATCTGGAAGAACTGGATCGGGATGGCGTCGTTGCCCTGCATGGCGAGATGCGTCTTCGGATCGAATTTGAGCATGCCGCTGGCGACCTGCTTCTGCGTTTCACCGATCGCCTTGCCGATCTCGAGCCGCTTGGTCGGGTCGCCGACCTTCTTCAAGGCCTCGGCATAGATATAGACCTGCTCATAAAGTGCCGGTCCATAGGTGCCGGGCTCACTGCCATATTTGTCCTTGTACTTTCCGAGGACTTCCGCCGCCCGCGGGTTCTTCGGCGTGTTGAGAACCCCGCCGAGGAGATTGTAGACGACGCCCGTGGCATGTTCCTTGGTGAGGCTCAGGAACTCGGGCACCGAGGGCGCATATTGGATGAAGATGAGGCTGTCGGTCGGCTGCTCGAGGAACTGGGTCAGGAACTTGGCGGCATTACCCGGCTGGTAGTCGGTGTTGATGACGAGCGCCGGATTGTCCTGCCGCACCCGGGCGAGGAAGGCCCGCCAGTCGTTGATCTCGCCGAAGGGCAACAGGTCGGCCGAGGTGACGGTCCATCCGGTCGCCTCGAAGTTCTTCTTCAGCCCCTCCATGATCGTCTTGGAATAGGGATTGTCGGAGGAGATCAGCGCGACTTTGTTGTTCTGGAGCTTGAGCTTCCCGCCATCCTGCAGTTCCTTGAGCACCGGCACCATCTCGCTCTCATAGGCGTCGTAGGAGGGCGTGAGCGACCAGACCGTGGGGAACTTGTCCGGCTCGGGCGCGATGATGTCGCGCGTCTGAGCCGAGTTCGCGGAAATGAGATAGGGCATCTCCTGCTCGGCCATCATCTCGATCTCGAAATTGCTGCCGCTGGCATAGCCGGTGACCATGGCATTGAGATCGCGGTCGCCCGTCAGCCGTTCGAAGGCGCTGGTGACGGCATCCGCCGTCTGGTCCTGGGTGTCGCCGACGACCACTTCGAGCTTGTAGCCGGCGACGCCGCCGGCCGCGTTGATCTCATCGACCGCCAGCTTGGCGCCATTGACCATCTCATTGCCATCCGCGGCCGCACCTCCGGTCAAAGGCGCCAGCACGCCGATCCTCGCCACCTTTTCCTGGGCAAAGGCGGGCAGCGTCACGAGCATCGCGGCGGCTAGAAACAGACTCCTGATAGCGATCGACGATTTCATGTTCCTTCCCCTGTTCTTCGTTTGCGATTGTTCAGCGCGCGCCGCACCAGTCGATGATGGTCGCCGCAAGCGTCTTGGTAGTTTCGTGGATCGAGGCGACGTCGACATATTCATCCGTGCCGTGGAAGCCGTCGCCGGTGGCGCCGCAGATCACTGCATCGACGCCCGCGCCGGCATAATGGGCGCAGTCGGCGACCGCGATGAAGCCGGTGATCTTCGGCTTGCCGCCGAGCTCGCTCCGGTACTTGAACAAGGACTGGACGACCGGGTGGTCGGGCCGCGTATCCATCGGCGGGAAATGCAGGCCGCCCAGCTCCCACTGGATCTTTATCGGATGCTCCTGGAGCCAAAGGTCCTGCTGGCAGAAGTGATGCACGAAGGCTTCGAACTCGGCCCGAATCTCTTCTTTGGTCTGGTTGGGGAGGAACTTGTAGTCGAGGTCGATGACCGCGACATCGGGAATGATGGCCGGATTGGTCATGATCAGCGGCAGGCCATCCGGCCCCAGCCCGGCGCCGGCGCGGATGACGCCGACATTGATCGTGTTCATGCCGGGCGGCAGCAGCGGATGCTGCCGGAGCCGGCAGCGCGAGCTTTCGAACTGCCGCAGCGCCTCGAGAAAGCGCGTCGCGATGTCGATGGCGTTGACTGCCGGGCGCAGGCGCGAAGGCTCGTCACGCTGCGGCCAGATCTCGTTGTAGCGCCAAGCCGAATGGCCTTGCCGGCCGGTAATGGTGATGCGGATCCATTCGAGGCCGCCTTCGCAGACCTGGATCTCGCCCCAGCTCGGCTCGGTGATGATCGCCGCCTTCGCCAGCTTGCCGCGCTTGACCGCATCGATCGCGCCGAAGCCGCCGGTCTCCTCGTCGACGACCGAATGGATCGCCAGCCGTCCCTCGAGGTCGATCCCCGCCTTGCGGATGGCGCGCACGGCCGCGATGGCGGCGGCGACGCCGCTTTTCATGTCGACGGCGCCGCGTCCATAGAGCTTGCCGTTCTTGATCTCACCGCCGAACGGATCGACGCTCCAGGCGCCACGCTCGCCGACCGGGACCACGTCGATATGTCCGCACAGAAGCAGGCTCTTCGCTTCTGACCCGGCGAACTCGCCGATCACATTGGGGCGATCCGGAAAGACGTCCCAGCGGTCGATCGCCATGCCGAAAGACGTGAGCTCTTTCTCGACCAGGTCCTGGACGGCGCTCTCGCGGTTCTGCTCGGGGTCCTTGACGAACTTCGGATTGACCGACGGGATGCGGACAAGATTCTGCGTAAGAGCCGTCACATAATCCCGATCCGCGTCGAGCGCCTTCCACACTGCGTTGATCGCGTCCTGGGATTTGCCCATCGATGCCCCTCTCGTCCTGCCGTTCCTCGCCAAGGCATCGCTGGTTCGCCGACATGATCGCTCGCCCGGTCAGAAGCCTGTCCGTCGAGCCAGTCCGCAATGCTCTTCTTTAGATCATTGGAACGAAAATATTTGATCAAAGTCAATATCGATTATCGAATTGAAGATTTTTTTTCAAAATGGGATGGTGCGTCGAGATGGGGAGCCTGCCGCGGCATGCGCGAGAGCGAGACGAAGAAGGGCCTGAAAACGAGAATAGCGGAGCTTGCGGACGAGTTGACCGCGAGCGAGCGCAAGATCGCCGGCGTGATCCTCGCCGATTATCCCTATGGCGGCCTGGTCCCGATACAGGAGCTGGCCAGGAGAACGCGCGTCAGTGCGCCGTCGATCACGCGCTTCGTCGCGAAGATCGGTTGCAATGGCTATCAGGAATTCCAGCGCCAGTTGATCGGCGAGCTGAAGCAGCGCGAGCTTTCGCCGATCGAGCTGAAGGTGACCGAAGCGCCGGCGCGCGGCGCCCATTTCCTGATCGACTACACCCATCGGCTCATGCGGCAGATGAAGTTCATGGCCGAGAACATGCCGCTGCAGCAGTTCGACAAGGTCTGCGCGCTCTTGACCGACACCTCGCGCAACATCTTCATTCTCGGCGGGCGCGTGACCGACGGCATCGCCTTCCTCCTGTCGATCCATCTCCACCAGATCCGCAGCCGCATCTACCACTTGCCGTCGAATGCGGAGCTTTGGCCGGAATATGTCCTGCGCATGCGCAAGCAGGACGTCGTCATCCTGTTTGACGTCCGCCGCTACCAGCCCAACCTGGCCGAGCTCGCGCGCGTCATATCCGAGCAAAGACAGTCGATCGTCATCGCCGTCACCGACAAGTGGCTGTCGCCGGTTGCGGCCCACAGCACGCATATCTTCGCCGTGCCGATCGAGCTCAAGACCGCCTGGGACACTCAGGTATGCCTGCTTACTCTGGTCGAAGCCATGATCATGCGCGTATCGGAGGCCGACTGGCCGGCCACCCGCAAGCGCATCGAGTCCTGGGATCAGATCCGCTTTTCACTGTCCGACCGGAGCGCCGCAAAGAAGAAGAAAGGCATAAGCGAGGGATGAGGAGCAGGATTTGATCTCTTTCAGCCAGTACGTTGAGTAGGCGTGCCGTCAGCTCATACGAAAAATTCGTCGTTGCTAACCAACTCACCTTTCCAGCGCTCCGCTAGGGTGTGCTGCCGGATAGCGTGGCATGTGGATGGCTTCTAAATGCTGACCTGCCGGATCTCGGCACTCGACCACGCTGGTTGTCGCTCGCACTTCGCATGCGCGCCATCCAAAGCACCCCCAGGATCATCGCGCACCGTTATTCGCACCAGGCTTGGCAGTCTTCTCCGCCAACGCGGCCGTCCAGTTCACTTCGGCTTCGAACTGCCGCTTTTCCGCCGGCATTGGTTGGTCAAGCCATTGAGGTCATCGGCAATATGGCGTGAGCGAGCACCTCAGTCTACAATCACTTGAATCCGCACCGGGCCCGGCAAATCCTCCACATCAGCGCGGGCCGCCCAGCGCTCCTCAGCTTCACACTGCCGCTTTTCCGCTGGCGTAAGTTGATCAAGCCAGTGAGGACGTGGACCCGTCGCCGTCGCCCAAGCCGTCGCCCAAGCCGTCATTTTTCCGTACCAGCCACTACCGCTGTCATGGACTTCCTGATCAATAGACTGTTTGTCCATCATCTTAGGCCGCCATAGAATTCACGCTTTTGCCTGACGTTGAGGTCGATCAGTGCTCGGACGAGATCTTTGGTTTCTTTTCGACCAGGCCGGACAGCACGGATGGTAGACTGAAGTGAATTGGGGATTGGCCTAATGCCGGTTGCGAGAAGTGCGGACACAAGCTTTCGTGTATCACCGGAACTGTTCCATGGATCTGCGGTGATGGGGGTGTACGGGCCACCAGGGTCTTTCGCAGGTATCTGCGCCTTCGAAGGATTATCCCGTCCTATGATTGCTGTGACCGCCGCAGCCGCGGGGATACCCAGCGGAACGCCGTTGACCTGCAGTACTTTTGAGACAATCGGGTGCTTGTTGATGATTTCCCTCAGGAAGCTGGCGGTTTTTGGTGCAATGGTTTTTATCGTATTGGGATCGACAGTGGCTGTTCGAATGGCTTCAGCCATTCTTTCTCGTCTATACGCATCCCTTTGGTAACCAACCGATTTTGGAGTGATTAGGCGCTTTCGGTTTGGCTGGCCACTTAAGTTTTCGCTGAAAATCCCATCCAGTTCTTGAGTAAGGCCTCTTGTTGACTGTCGTCCGGTGAGATAATCGATAATGTGACCAAATTCATGCGCTAGCACAACATTGGTCTGATCCTGGGGTAGACGATCCCAGACTTTTATCCAAAGGGGGACACCGCCGCGGGTCGCAACTGCGCCTACCGAACTGCTAGGCAACTCGCTTATATGAACCCTTAGAATAGGTACCCTGAAATCATCTTCAATGATGGAGCGGATTGTATCTGGCGTTAGGCCTTGGTCCTTTTCGCCTTTCTTTCGCCTTCCGGCGATGTTTTTTGATACAAGATCATTGCCACTGATATCCTTTAAGAGATTTCCCGCTTCGTCGGCAACACCCCCATCTGGATAGTCAAGTGCGAATTCGCGCGGTGGTTTACGTAGTGGCCCATATGGTACTATCCACGGGCTTGAACGCGCCCAAAATTCCCCCCGTCTAGGCTCTTCGAAAACAATACTTTCCCAATCCTCTGGTTTGGTTCTTGGCATTTGAGGCAGCGCGTCTTCCACGGCCCCAATCGTTCTTATCTTGGAAATTTGTTCGTCGAGTGGACGAGTCGTGATTTGAGCCTGTGGTCTTGCCGGCGTTACATTGATTCCGTTTCCTGTGGCGGCAATTGCATTGGGAGCCCTGGCAGAAGTCGCAAAATTCTCGATAACGTCGTCGTATTGGCCCTTGCGCTTCATTGCTCCGGCCAGCATTTTCACGGGCTTGCCAGCGAAGGGCGCAAAGGTCGTCACGCCAGGCAAAATAGCATCCTTGTACCGGCCTTCGCCGAGGGCTCGCGGCGTGTCGTATGCACCAAATAGCGAACCACCCAAGAAGTCCGCATAATTCATCAAGTTGTCGACGCGGTGCTTCCCTTCGGGATCATTGCCATAAATTCCATGCAGAACGTCGGCCAGTCTATCTCGAGGAGTTGGCACATAGTTGCGGAGCGACCCTACGCTGTCCGGAGGTATTTTATCTTCAGTTATCGGAGAGCCGAGAAATCTTGCGATATGCCTTGCAGGGTCCGTTGGAATTTTGTGGGTAGCGCGCTTGCCCTCGAAGGTCTGCGGCCAAGTCACGTTCGGGAATAGTCTGGCGAACTCTTCGTCGGTCATAGCCCATCACTCCATTTTCAGAGCTTTTGTACGCTTTTAACGTAAAAAGTCAAATATAAAGCGTATGCCTAGTGGCGAATGGAAAAGGTGGTGGTTTACGTATTTGGTGAAACTCAGGTTCCCGCGGCCTATGCTTTGCCGCCCGTGCATCCGACCCAAGCATAGGCCGGGCCTCCCCGCCACGCGTGGTGATGGCATAATGAACGAGGCTCGCCACACCCGCCACCGACATGGCGGCGGCGGTGACGAGCGTACTGCCCAGCTTTCTCAGCCTCTCATCCGCTCCCCCTTGGGGTCGAACAAGGGCTCACGCTGCGGCCGGGCATTGTAGCGCCGGCCGATGATCTCGATCTCGAAGCCGTCATCCACCTCAGCGATCTCCTTCGGCACATAGCCCAGCGCCACCGAGCGGCCGACATGATGGGCATAGCCGCCGGATGTGATCCAGCCCACGACGTTGTTCTTGTGCCAGACCGGCTCGTCGCCGATCACATCGACATCCTTGGTATCGACCGTGAAGGTGAGGAGCCTGAGCTTGCCGCCCGTCTCCTTCTCCTTGAGCGCCGCGTCGCGGCCGATGAAATCGTTCTTCTTGAACGACACGAAGCGGCTTAAGCCCGCTTCGAGAGGACCATAGATCGGACGGTATTCGCGCGCCCAGGTGCCCCAGGATTTTTCGAGCCTGAGCGACATCAGCGCCCTGCCGCCGAAATGGACGAGGCCGAGATCACGCCCCGCCTCGACGATCATGTCATGCAGCGTGGTGAGATAGTCGGATCTCACCCAGATCTCAAAACCCAGATCGCCGGTGAAGGAGACGCGGCCCACTTTCGCCGGCACGAGGCCGAGATCCATCTCGCGGAAGGCCATGAAGGGCAGCGCCGCATTGGAGACATCCTGATCGGTGAGCCTGGCGAGGAGTTCGCGCGATCGGGGACCGGCGATCGACAGTCCGGTGAGCTCGACGGCGAGCGGACGCACCTTGACGCCGCCCTCTTTCGGCAGATGCGCTTCGAACCAGCGCATGTGGTAGTTCTCGGCCAGGCCCGATCCGAAGATATGGAAGCGCTCGTCATCCGCCTTGGCGACGGTGAAGTCGCCGATGAGCTTGCCCGCCTCGTTGAGCATCGGCGTCAGCACCAGATGGCCCTTGGCCGGCATGCGGTTGGCGAGGAGCTGCGACAGCCAGGTCTCGGCGCCGGGACCGATGATCTCGTATTTGGCATAGCCCGTGATCTCGATCATGCCGACGCCATTGCGCACCGCGCGGCACTCATCGCCGATGATCGGAAAGGCGTTGGAGCGGCGGAAAGTGATCTTCTCCGTGGGCTTCTTGCCTTTGGGCGCGAACCACAGCGCCTGCTCGAGGCCGTAGCCGACACCGAAGAAGGCGCCCATGGCCTTGAAGCGGTCATAGAGCGGGCTCGTCCGCAACGGCCGCGCCGCCGGCAGTTCCTCGTTGGGGAAGGTGATGCGGAAGCGACGTCCGTAATTCTCGATCACCTTCTTCGAAGTGTAGGACATGTTGGCCCATGAGCCGTAGCGCGCCACATCCATCGCCCAGATGTCGAAGCCCGGATCGCCGTCGACGATCCAGTTCGACAAAGCGAGGCCGACGCCGCCGCCCTGGCTGAAGCCCGCCATCACGCCGCAAGCGACCCAATAGTTGCGAAGGCCCCGGATCGGGCCGACCAGTGGATTGCCATCGGGCGCGAAAGTGAAGGGCCCATGAATGACATTTTTGATTCCGGCCTTGGCCAAAGCTGGGTGATGCTGGAAAGCGCGCTCGAGATTGGGGGAGATGTGATCGAGATCGGGCGGCAGAAGCTCGGTTGAGAAATCCCAAGGGGCGACTTTCGGCGACCACGGCCGGCCATTGGGCTCATAGGTGCCAACCAGCGCGCCGGTGCGCTCCTGGCGCATATAGAGCTCGCCGTCGAAATCGATGCAATGCAGCATCTCGCGCCCGTTTTCCTCGTTGAAGGCGACGACTTCCGGGATCTCCTCGGTGATGAGGTACTGATGCGCCATGGCAAGGATCGGCAGCTCGAGGCCAACGAAACGCCCGACCTCGCGCGCCCAGAGGCCCCCCGCATTGACCACATGCTCGGCATGGATCGTGCCCTCTTCGGTGACGACGTCCCAGCTGCCGTCCTGGCGCTGCACCGTGTCGGTGACCCTGTTCTTGCGGATGACCTCAGCACCCTGGATGCGCGCCGCCTTGGCATAGGCATGGGTGGTGCCGGCAGGATCGAGATGGCCTTCGAGCGGATGGAACATCGCGCCGATGAACTGCTTCTCATCGAGCAAGGGCCAGTATTTCTTCGCCTCCTTCACCGGGATCAATTCGGTCGGCACGCCGAGATAGCGGTTGCGCGCATGCGCCATCTTGAGCCAGTCCCAGCGGTCGCGATTGGAGACGAGCATCACGCCGCCGGTCAGATGGATGCCGGTCGCCTGGCCTGAGATCTCTTCGATCTCCTTGTAGAGGTTGATCGTATATTCCTGCAGCTTCGCGACATTGGGATCGCCGTTGAGCGTGTGGAAGCCGCCCGCCGCGTGCCAGGTCGAGCCTGAGGTCAGCTCGTCGCGCTCGATGAGCACCACATCCTTCCAGCCGTGCTTGGTGAGGTGATAGAGCACGGACGCACCGACGACACCGCCGCCTATGACGACAACACGAGCCTGACTGCGCATGGGATTTCCTTGAAAAGACGGGGATAATCTGAGGCGTTCTAGCGAATGCCCGGAAGCCCCGCAACGGCGGTACGGCGTCTCACCGGTGAGAAGTTTTCAACCCTGCCCCGAGCCCAGCGCAGCCTGTAGGCTCACGGGCGATGCGCTGCCTGCTGGCCTTCTTCTTCCTTGGGCTGAGCCTGGTTCTGGAAAGTCGGGCCGGCGATGCTGTTGTCGATCTCGAGCTCGTGCTTGCGGTCGATGCCTCGGGCAGCGTCAATGACGCGGAATATGCGCTCCAGCTTTCGGGCATTGCCGCAGGCTTCCGCGATCCTGATGTCCGCAAAGCGATCCGCTCGGGTCCGGCCAAGGCGATCGCCGTCACTCTCCTTGTCTGGGCCGAGCCACAAGTTCCCAAGGACATGACCGGCTGGTTCATCATCGCCTCCGAGGCCGATGCCGAGAATTTCGCCCGGATGGTCGAAGCCTTTCCACGCCGGCAGACGGGTGCTACCGCGATCGGCGAAGGCATCGCCAGCGCCCTGCGCAGCCTCGATGCGAACGGCATCGAAGCGCCGCGACAAACCGTTGACGTCTCGGGCGACGGCCGCGAGTCGGTCGCGCGTGAATTCACCGTGCTCGTCGACCAGGCGCGCGCCATGGCCTTGAGCCGCGGCGTGGTGGTCAACGGGCTTGCCATTCAGAACGAGGTCGGCGATCTCGCCGACTATTATCGCAAGAACGTCCAGGCGGGGCCCGAGAGCTTCGTGATGGCGGCGAAGAGCTACGAGGATTTCGCCGAAGCGATGCGCCTGAAGCTCCTGCGCGAGATCGAATACCGTCCGCACATTACGTCCCTCGATTAGTCTGCCGGATGAAGTCGATGAAAGCGCGGAGAGCGGGACGCATCTGGCGCTGGCGAGGATAATAGACGAAGAAGCCGGGATAGACCGGACACCAATCCTCGAGCACACGGACAAGCCGGCCTGCTGCGAGATCCTCCTTCACCCGGTCTTCGAAGACATAAGCGAGCCCCAGCCCGGTCTTCGCGGCTTCGACGATGAGGTCGCCGTCATTCAGGATGAGCGAGCCCTCCACGGCAACTTCGATTTCCTTTCCGTCCTGGGCGAGCTCCCATTGATAGAGGCCACGCGGAAATCTGAGGCCGATGCAATTGTGATGCTGCAGGTCTGCGGGTGATTGCGGGATGCCTTTGGACGCAAGATAGCCGGGCGTCGCTACAATGACACTCCGCAGATCGCCGCCGATGCGCACCGCGATCATGTCCTGCTCGAGGCTTTCGCCGAGACGGATACCGGCGTCGAAATTGTGCGCGACGATGTCGGTAAAGCTGTTGTCGACATGAAGGTCGAGAGTAATGCCGGGGAAACGTTCATGGAAACTGGTGAGATGCGGGATGAGCAGGAAGCCGGCAACGGATTGTGGCAGAGTGAGCCGCAGGACTCCGGCCGGCTCATTGCCGATGTCGGAAAGGCCGGCCAGTGCTGCATCGATATCCCTGAGCGCCGGGCCGAGGCGCGCCAGGAGGCCGATTCCGGCATCGGTCGGCGCGATGCTGCGCGTGGTGCGGTTGAGGAGCCGCACGCCGAGACGCTTCTCGAGATTGGCGATGCCATGGCTCACCGCCGAGGGCGATATGCCAATGGCCTTGGCGGCACCGCGAAATCCGCCATGCACCACGACTTCGGCAAAGAGCGTAAGGCCTGCGAGATCGCTTCGCTTCATTGATGAACAAAATAGAACAACCTGTTCGCCATTGCACGACTTATCGAACAAACCCCCGGGTACCAAATAGGGATGGCTTTCCAAAGAGGAGAAAATCAATGAAACATCGCAAGCTCGGCGCTGACCTCACCGTTTCCTCCATCGGCCTCGGCTGCATGGGTATGACCTATGCTTATGGCGGCCAGGAAGAGGCGAAATCGCTGGAGACGCTGCGTCGCGCCGTCGATCTCGGCGTCACCTTCTTCGACACCGCCGAAGTCTATGGCCCCTTCGACAACGAGATCCTGCTCGGCAAGGCGCTCAAGGGCTTGCGCGACAAGGTGGTGATCGCGACGAAATTCGGCTTCACCTTCGACAGAAACCGTGGAGATTCCTCGCCCATCACCGGCGTCGACAGCCGGCCCCAGCATGTGAAGGAGGTCGCTGATGCCTCGCTGAAGCGCTTAGGCGTCGACGTGATCGATCTCTATTATCAGCATCGCGTCGATCCCAACGTGCCGATCGAGGACACGGTGGGCGCCATGGCCGAACTGGTGAAGGCCGGCAAGGTGAAGGCGCTCGGCCTGTCGGAGGCCAGTGCCACGACCATTCGACGGGCACACAAGGTTCATCCAATCGCGGCCGTGCAGAGCGAATATTCGCTGTGGACCCGCGATCCGGAAGCGGAGGTGCTCGCCGCTTGCCGCGAGCTCGGCATCGGTTTCGTGCCCTATAGCCCTCTGGGCCGCGGCTTCCTGGCCGGCGCGATCCGCAGCACCGAGGCCCTGGGCGACAATGACTGGCGCCGCACGCAGCCGCGCTTCCAGGCCGACACCATCAAAGCAAATCTGTCATTGGTGGAGACGCTCGAGACGCTGGCGCGCGGCAAGGGTATCACCACGGCCCAGCTCGCCCTTGCCTGGGTCTTGCATCAGGGCGATTTCATCGTGCCGATCCCGGGCGTGCGCAAGGTGAAGCACCTCGAGGAGAATATCGGCGCGGTCGATGTGACGCTGACGCCCAAGGAGCTTGCCGCCATTGCCGCGGCCGTCCCCAAGGAGGCCGTCGCCGGCAAACGCTACACCGAAGAAGGTCTCAAGCTCGTCAACGCCTAGCCAGTTGGAAATGCTTAGATGCGCGACGATACCGGTATCAAGAAAACTATCGGTAGTCGTCGCGATCTAACTTGAAATCCGCCGGCAGCCGACCGCGGAAAGCACGAAGGCGCTTGAGCAAGCTCTTCCGGTCAAGCTTGAGCTCTATGCCAAAACCGCGTGCATCCTTCACATGAATTTCGACTTCGTCGCCTGCCTTCAGATCGAGCGCCTCGACCACAGCAGCAGGCAGACGAACTGCAAGGCTGTTGCCCCATTTGCCGACTTGCATGACATTTCTCCACTCAGCGCTTCAGCTAGACGCTTTATCATATTCGTCGGCTAATACAGCCTTCCGCCATTGGGCACTTTGCGCTCAATGGCGGCCAGCACCACTTCACCCTCGCCGTCGGGAAAGCCGACGGTCAGCACTTCCGACATGAATTTGCCGATCTGACGCGGCGGGAAGTTGACCACTGCGGCGACCTGGCGTCCCACCAGCTCCTCGAGCCGGTAGTGCCTGGTGATCTGGGCGGAGGATTTCTTCACGCCGATCTCGGGACCGAAATCGATCTGCAGCTTGAAGGCGGGCTTGCGCGCTTCCGGAAAGGGCTCCGCAGCGATGATGGTCCCGGCTCTGATGTCGACTTTGAGAAAATCGTCGAAAGTGATCGGCGCTGGCTTGTCAGTCGGCTGTGTCATGGGCCTGTGCTTTTGAGGATGTCCGCTCTTCCCTGAGGCTGCGGAAGACGCGGGCAAAGCCAGAGCACAAGGCGATCGGCGTTTCAAGCCGGTTCATCAGCGCCTCGCCGTCGCGGAGCTTGCGATCGAGAGCGGCCATGGTGCGCGCCAAGCCGGCATCGTCGTCCTTGAGCCAGACGCGCAAGGTGTCGGTCGCAATCTTGGCCAGCCCCAGTTTGGCAGCATCGCCCCTGAGCCCCGAGAGCTTGATATCGGCGGCCGCCAGCATCCAGCCCTGCGTCGTGAGCGACGAGGCCAGGAGATGGAGCCATTCGGCCGGCCCATCCGCCGGGGCCCTGACGATATTGGCGATCGCCGCCTTGTAAGGCGCCAGCAATTCGAACCGGCGCAGCATGATGTCGAACAGGCGGTCATGCGCATCGCCTTCGACGGGATCGCTGGTGAGCGAGGCCAGAAGCTGGCCGTCCATCCGCCGCGCAAAGGCCTCGAGGATCTGGGGCTTGCCGGAGACGTGCCGGGCAAGCTCGGCGAGGCTGATCCCGGAAGCCTGGGCTATGTCGGTGAGCGTAATCTCCGGCCACGGCTTGTCGGCCGCCAGGCGCAAAGCGGCATCGATGATGAGGTCGCGCGTTTCATTGCCCATGGAAAAGAGTTTAGCGGACTAAGAATGCGGCGTCAGCTTGCCAATTCGCGCGAGCGGCGGGTTGCCGCGGCGATGGCTTCCTTCATCAAGGGCTCGAGCCCGTTTTCGGCCATCAGCACCTGGAGTGCTGCATAGGTCGTGCCCTTGGGGGAGGTCACGTTCTGCCGGAGCGTCGCGGCCTCTTCGCCGGTCACCCGCATGAGCTCCCCTGCCCCCGCCACCGTGGCCCGAGCGAGCTTGACCGCGACGTCCCGCGGCAGGCCGGCGGACACGCCGGCGGCAGCGAGGCATTCGGTGAGATAGAAGACATAGGCTGGGCCAGAGCCCGAGACGGCGGTAGCGGCGTCGATCAGCCCTTCATCGGCTACCGTCACGACTTCGCCGATGGCCGCAAGCAGGCTGGTCGCCAAAGCGAGCTGGGCCGGCGATACATTCCCATTCGCCGCCATCGCGGTGATGCCGCGGCCGACCGCGGCCGGCGTATTCGGAATGGTACGGATGATGGCGGCATCTTCGCCGAAATGCCGGGCGAAGGAGGCGATCGTCTTGCCGGCGGCGACCGAAACCACCAGCGGCCGCGACGCTTTGAGGCTCGCGACCCCGGGCAGCACGTCCTCCATCACTTGCGGCTTGACCGCGACGAGCACGACCTCGGCATCCTTCAACGTCGCCACCGCCGGATTGTGCCTGATGCGATGCTTTTGCAGGAGCGCCAGGATCTCGGGCGGCGGCGAGGGATCGAGCGCCACGACCTGCTCCGGCGCGACACCGCTCTTGAGCCAGCCTTCCAGCATGGCGCCGCCCATCTTGCCGGCGCCGACCAGAACCAAAGTACCTTTCAATGCGATCGTCATGCCTCGCCTACGGTGTCGAGAAGGCTCGCCTCCAGAGCCTCCTCGGCGCTCTTTCCAGCCCAGATGACGAATTGTAGAGACGGGAAATAGCGCTCGCAAGTTTCGATGGCGATCCGGATCAGCGCCTCGCATTGCGCATCGGTGGCGCGGGCTCCGCCGCAAAGGATGAGATTGTTGCGCAAGAGGACCGACCCGTCCTGGCGCCAGATGTCGAAATGGCCGAAATAGAGTTGCTCATTGATCAGCGTCAGGAGCCGACCGATCTCCTCGCGCCGGTTCATCGGCACCTTGAGATCGTAGCTGCAGGCGAGATGCAGGCTCTCGAAATCTTCCCGCCAATGGATGCTGATGCTCATGTCGCCCCAGGCGGCGGCGACGATCATGTTCACTTCGTCTTCCGCCGAGCGGTCGATGAACCAGTCATGGCCATGCGCGATATGCTCGACCCGGTCGAGCGGGTTGGAAGTGTCCTTATAGAGCGATTGCAGGCCCGCCATTCACCAATTCCCAGCGACGAATCAATTCGTCAGTCCTGGAACGGACCGTGCCCAAGCGTTTGAGTCGCTTCAAGCCGCGCGTTAACCATGGAGGTGATTCCTCCACAGTGGATTTCATGGCCGCCCCCCTGAGGCGGCCATCCAGACAAAGGCTTGAAGCGTCAGTGAGTCGCAGTCTCGCCGGGCGATTCGGCCTGCCGGCCGCCGGCCGCCGGCGGTGTCACACCGAGCCGCGCCTCGAGAACCGTGATACGTTCATGGAGGCGATCATTCTCTTCGCGTGCCTTCTGCGCCATCTCGCGCACGACATCGAAATCCTCGCGCTTCACGACGCCCACATCATTGAGGACGCGCTCGACCTGCGCCTTCACCAGCGTATCGATCTCGCGCCTCACCCCTTGCGCCGCACCGGCGGCATTGGTGGCAAGCTTGGCGAGTTCATCAAAGAACCGGGATGATGTCGTGGTCATCGAGGATCCTCCAAAAGCAAGGGAGCGAACACATAAGGCGCCGACGCTGTGCAGCTGAGCTGCCCTACGCTCCAGTGCCCTGACAATTAGGTATGGGAGCGATGCAATTCAAGGTGAATCGCTTGACCCCGGACGGCCCGACCTTAAGGTCGAGCCCCCATGATCGACTTTCCCAATATCGATCCGGTCGCCTTCTCCATCGGCCCCTTCGCCGTGCGCTGGTATGCGCTGGCCTATATTGCCGGCCTCGTTTTCGCGATCTGGTACGCCAAGCGCCTGGTCGGCACCAAGGCCTTATGGGCCGACCGGACGCCCACCATCACGCCCCAGCAGGTCGATGATCTCTTCATCTGGATCGCGCTCGGCGTCATCCTCGGCGGCCGGATCGGCTATGTGCTGTTCTACAATCCGCTGCATTTCGCGGCGAACCCGCTCGACATCTTCAAGATGTGGGAAGGCGGCATGTCCTTCCATGGCGGATTCTTGGGCGTGGCGGTGGCGCTGCTCATCTACGGCAAGCGGCACGGTGCCACGCTCGACCGGCTTCTGGATCTCGGTGCCGCCGCAACCCCTGTCGGCCTCGGCCTCGGACGGCTCGCCAATTTCATCAATGGCGAGCTTTACGGCCGGCCGGGCGACGTCCCCTGGGCGATGATCTTCCCCACCGACCCGCTGCAGGTGCCGCGCCATCCGAGCCAGCTTTACGAAGCCCTCCTCGAAGGGCTTGTGCTCTTTCTCATCGTGCGCATCGCCACTCATCGTTTCCAGGCGCTGGCCCATCCCGGCCGCGCTTCCGGGCTCTTCGCGCTAGGCTACGGCCTGTCGCGCATCATCGTCGAATTCTTCCGCGAGCCCGACGCCCAGCTCGGCTACTTCGCGGGCTTCATCACCATGGGCATGATCCTCTCGCTGCCTCTGGTCGCCATCGGCATCTGGCTGCTCTTGCGGTCGCGCCACACATGAAGAAGCCGACACCGCTCGAGAGCCTGATCGTCGCGATGATCCGCGAAGACGGGCCGATGCCGCTCGACCGCTACATGGCGCTCTGCCTCGGCCATCCGCTCCATGGCTACTACATGTCGCGCGATCCTTTCGGACCGGACGGCGATTTCATCACCGCGCCCGAGATCTCGCAGATGTTCGGCGAACTCGTCGGCATCTGGTGTGCTGCCGCCTTCCAGGCCTTGGGCACGCCCCGTCAATTCAGCCTGATCGAGCTCGGGCCGGGACGCGGCACGCTGATGAGCGATGTGCTCAGGGCGACCCGCGTGATGCCCGGCTTCAACGACAACGCGCAGATCCACCTGGTCGAGACGAGCCCGACCTTGCGCAAGCTGCAAAACGAGAAGCTCGGCGCTGGCGTCACCTGGCATGAGACCGTCGACAGCCTGCCCGATGGCCCTTCGATCATCATCGCCAATGAATTCTTCGATGCCCTACCCATTCGTCAATATGAGTTCCACCAGGGGCAGTGGATGGAGCGGCGCATCGGTCTGAGCGCGGACGACCGTCTGGTGCTCGGGCGCACGGCCTTTCCGCTCGCCGGACCGCCCGCGAGCGAGGGCACCATATTCGAGACGGGACCGGCGCGCGACGATATCGCGCGCCTGATCGGCGCCCGCCTTGCGCGGTTCCCCTGCGTCCTCATCGTCTTCGACTACGGGCATGCCGCTTCTGCGCTCGGCGACACGCTGCAGGCTGTCCGCCGCCATAAATTCTGCAGCATCCTTGACCGGCCGGGCGAGGCCGATCTCACCTCGCATGTCGACTTCGAAAGCTTAGGGTCCGCTTTCACGCAAGGCGGTGCTGTCATTTTTGGGCCGGTCACCCAACGGCAGTTCCTGCTCGCCATGGGCATCGAGACGCGTGCCGCCTTGCTCAGCCGCAAGGCCAACCTCACGGAACGCAAGATTATTGCCCATGCCACGGAACGGCTTGCCGGGGAAAATCAAATGGGTAACCTGTTCAAGGTCATGGCGGCCACATCGCCTGGACTAGCAACTCCTTATCCTTTTGGTTCGCCATGATCGAAGCTTCACAACTCAAATCGGCCAAGTCGCTTCGGCATGGTTTCTTCACCCGCCAGGGTGGCCATTCCTCGGGGCTCTTCGCCTCGTTGAACTGCGGCTTCGGGTCGGGCGACGACAAGCCGACGGTGGCCAGGAACCGCGCCGCTGCCGGCGAACAGATCGGGATCGCGGACGACAAGCTTCTCACCGCATGGCAGTGGCACAGCGCCGACGTCATCGTCGCCGAAACGCCTTGGGACGCGCTCAAACCGCCCAAGGGCGATGCCGTCGTCACCACGAGACCTGGCCTTGCCATTGCCGTCCTCACCGCCGATTGCGCGCCCATTCTCTTCGCCGATGCGCAAGCCGGCGTCATCGGCGCGGCACATGCCGGCTGGAAAGGCGCCCTTGGCGGTGTCAGCGATGCGACCATTGCCGTCATGGAAGAGAATGGTGCGCGGCGCGAGCGCATCACCGCCGTCATCGGCCCGACGATCTCGCGAGATGCCTATGAGGTCGGCCCCGATTTCGCCGCTCAGTTCATTGCCGAAGCACCGGACAATGCGGATTTCTTCACGCCCTCGGCGCGCGCCCGCCACCACATGTTCGACCTGCCGGCCTATCTCAAGCGCCGCATGACGCGGCAAGGTGTCGGTGAGGTCGTCGACATGGGCCTGTGCACCTATGTCGACGAAGATCGCTTCTACAGCTTCCGCCGCGCTACGCATCGCAACGAAAAAGACTATGGCCGCCAGATTTCCGCCATCGTGCTGTCGCGCTGACAATGAGAGAAGACATCGTATGAGGGACCATGGCACTGCATTTTGATCGCAGCGAGTACCGGACGCGCATCGCCAAGGTGCGCCGTGCTCTGGGCGCAAAGTTCACCCCGAGCTGGATGGACTTTCCGATGTTCTTCACCGGCAATCCCGTCAAGCTCGCGAAGAACCAGGTCTTCTTCCTGCACATGATCCTGATGGACAGCGTTACGGGCCACGCTTTCAGCCTGGGCAGGACTTACATCGTGGGCCGTGATAAACCTGAGCCCTTGTCAAAGTATCCGTTGGGGATGATCCTGCGCTGAGGTCATGGGAGACGTTCTCACCATAGGTCCAGCCCGGTTGCGGCAAGGCACCGTCCTTGTACTGATGGTCCTGTGCCTGTTTTTGCTTGCCGCGTGCGGCGGCGGCGGGTCGAAGCCCTTCGCCAAGGGTGAAGGGACGCCGGGTCCGAGCGGCAAGACCGTGCCGCCGATCGCGCTCGTTCAAGTGTCGGGATTGCCCGCGGCGAAGCTTGCGCAGTTGAAGGACGAGCTCGCCGTTGCCGCCGGCAAGCGCGACATGGCGATCATCGACAGCAGGCTCGACAGTTCCACTCTCTCGTTGACCGGCAGCTTCACCATGGTTCCCGATCCCTCGGCGGTGAAGCTCGGCTACAACTGGACGCTGACCGATCCCAAAGGCGCCGTGCTCCATACGATTTCGGCCGAGGAAGTGGCGCCGGGATCGCCGGCCGGCGATCCGTGGCTGCTGATCACACCAACGGTACTGCAGCGTGTCGCCGCCTATACCGCCGAGAGCCTGTCGAGCCGGTTGTCGCAACTCGGCTATGCGACGGAAGTGGGCGGCATCCCGCCGCCGCTCGAGACCTATGCCAAGGCCGGCCCCCATGCCGACAAGGATATCGACTACGAGACGCTCTATGGGCCGGGGAAGGGACCGACGGCCCTGGCCGAGGCTCAGCCGCCGGCAGACGGCAGGGTGATGGCCGAAGCGCCGCCGCCCGCGGACGGCAAGACCGCGGCTCTGGCTGCCGTCGAGGCCGAACCCGCCGACGACAAGGTGGTCGCGACGGCGGCTAAGCCCGTCAAGGCGGACGGCAGTGGACGCAAGCAGATCAGCGCTGTCGTCGTCCTGCCGGTGAGCGGCGCGCCTGGCACCGGCAATGCCGATCTGACCAAGGCCATGCGCCAGACGCTGGCCGACGCGGGATGGCCGGTGCTGACGAGCCCCCGCGAGGATGCGCTTACGATTCTGGGCCATGTGAAGCTTGGCCCGAAGGCGGCGAAAAGCCAGGACGTGGCGCTCGCTTGGACGGTCAAGACGCCGGACGGCAAGACGCTCGGCACGGTGAAGCAGGCCAATAAGGTGCCTGCGGGGTCGCTCGAAAGCGGTTTTGGCGACAATGCGCTCTTTGCCGCAGAGGCAGCCGCCGGCGGCATCTATGACCTGGTCAAGAAATACCGCTGATTTCCTTGCGGGTTACGGCACTCTCGCAGCTGTGGAATGTTAAGGAAAATACACCGCCGGCCCTTTGCGTGAAGGCTGGCCTGTTGATATAGAGCCGCCAGAGATTTCCTGCCAAAGAGGGCCGGCCCTTCATGAAAATCATCAGCGGAAACAGCAATCGGCCGCTCGCCGAAGCCATTTCCTCTTACCTGAACCTGCCGCAGGCGAAGGCGGTGGTGAAGCGCTTCGCCGACATGGAGATCTTCGTCGAGATCCAGGAGAATGTGCGCGGCCAGGACGTGTTCATCGTCCAGTCGACGTCCTTCCCGGCCAACGACCATCTTATGGAGCTTTTGATTATCGTGGATGCGCTGCGCCGTTCTTCCGCCCGCCGCATCACCGCCGTCGTCCCCTATTTCGGCTATGCCCGCCAGGACCGCAAATCCAGTCCGCGCACGCCGATCTCCGCCAAGCTCGTCGCCAATCTGATCACCCGGGCCGGCGTCGACCGCGTGCTCACCCTCGATCTCCATGCCGGCCAGATCCAGGGCTTCTTCGACATCCCGACCGACAATCTGTTTGCCGGCCCGGTTCTGGTGCGCGACATCAAGGACCACTATGACCTGCGCAACACCGTCGTGGTGTCGCCCGACGTCGGCGGCGTGGTGCGCGCCCGGGCGCTCGCCAAGCGCATCGGCACGCCGCTGGCCATCGTCGACAAACGTCGCGACCGTCCGGGCGAGTCGGAAGTGATGAACATCATCGGCGATGTCAAAGGTCACTCTTGTATCCTGATCGACGACATCGTCGATTCAGGCGGAACCTTGTGCAACGCCGCCGACGCGCTGCTGGCGCAAGGAGCGAAGGATGTCGCGGCCTATATCACGCACGGCGTCCTGTCGGGGGGTGCCGTTGCGCGCATCACCTCATCGAAGCTCAAATCGCTCGTCATCACCGACTCGATCCAGCCGACCGAAGCCGTGAAGGTCGCCCGCAATATCCGGGTGATCTCGATAGCCCCCTTGATCGGCGAGGCGATCGGGCGCACCGCGCGCGAGGAGTCGGTGTCGAGCCTGTTCGATTGAGCTGGATGTGTCGGGTCTCTCGCTATTCCGCGGCAACTCGGGGCCGTGCTGACTTTTTTATTGTGACTGGCTTCAGTCCCAGACCCAATGCCTTCAACACCTTGAGCACAGCTGCAAAGCTTGGGTTGCCGTTCTCCGAAAAGGATTTGTAGAGGCCTTCTCTGGTAAGCCCGGTTTCCCTGGCCGTCTTCATCATGCCATGTGCGCGCGTGGCGGCACCGATGGCATTGGCAATGACGACATGGTCGTCAGGGTTCTCTTCGAACACGATTTCGAGGAATTGGCGGATTTCCTCCGGGGTACGGAGAAATTCAGCCGCATCGTACTTTGAGAATTTCTCGGTCATAGGGTTCATCCCTTCCAGTCCTGAGCGATCTGCTTCGCCCGCTTGATATCGGCGGCCTGCGTCGATTTATCTCCACCACACAGCAGGAAGACCGAACCGCGGCGCACCAAATAGACCCGGTATCCAGGGCCATAGTGAACTCTCAATTCGCTGACACCTTCACCAACCGGGGCGACATCGCCCATATTGCCTGATTGCAGGCGGAATACGGGCGTTGATACGAAGCCGGGCTTGGTGATCCCGGAGGTTGTTCAACCAGTCCGCAAAGGCTTGCGATCTGAGGATTTCAACCATGGAGGATGTAAATCACAGTTTACGGTATATGTAAACCATATTTTACAGTATCTTCCGAGACAACCTTCTACCAGCTTGCCATTGGCCCCCGGATAGTCTCGGGTTGCTTCTCCGGGCCTAAATCTGTATATCCGCCCGCGCGTGGACGCCGGTCACCCCTGGAGGAAGGTCCACGCAATCCATATCCCAATCGGAGTTGAGAATGTCCAAGATTATCAAGCTTAAGGCCACGGCGCGTGGCGGGGCTGGCAAGGGGGCCGCCCGGGCAGTTCGCCGTCAAGGTCTCGTCCCCGGCGTCGTTTATGGCGACAAGAAGGAGCCCCAGAATATCTCCTTCGTCTATAACGAGTTGCAGCCGCATGTGAATACCGGCCGCTTCATGTCGACCCTCGTCGATCTCGAAGTCGACGGAACGGTCGTCCGCGCCATCCCGCGCGACATCCAGTTCGAGCCGGTGCGCGACTTCATCAGCCATGTGGACTTCCTGCGTCTCGGCAAGAACGCCCGCATCCATGTCGAAGTCCCGGTTCACTTCAAGAACCACATCGACTCGCCCGGCCTCAAGAAGGGTGGCGTGCTCAACATTGTGCGCCACGAGATCGACCTCTATTGCCCGGCTGACTTCATTCCGGACGAGATCCTGATCGATCTCACCGGTCTCGAGATCGGTGACTCGGTGCATATCGATGCGGTGAAGCTGCCGGAGAACGTGATCCCGGCCATTCGCGAGAAGGATTTCACCATCGCGACGATCGCCGCTCCTGCCGGGCTCAAGGAGGAAGAGGAAGAAGCCGCTGCCGCCGCTGCTGCCGCGGGCGAAACGCCCTCCGCGGAGGTACCGGCAACCGCCCAGAAGGCGCCTGTCACGGCTCCGGGTGCGGCCCCTGCCGCCGGCAAGGATGCCAAGGCTGCCGCCGCGGCTCCAGCCGCCAAGGCCGGCGCCCCGGCGCCTGCCGCCAAGGGTGGCGACAAGAAGAAGTAACCCTGCGCCTGCCGTTCCCGAGGGGACGGAAAGGTTTGGGAGGGCTCAATGCTTCTTCTGGTCGGGCTCGGCAATCCCGGGTCCAAATATGCGGCCAACCGGCACAATATCGGCTTCATGGCGGTGGACGAGATCGTCCGCCGCCATGGCTTCGCATCGTGGCGCAAGCGCTTCCAGGCCGAGACGGCGGAAGGCAAGCTTGGCGGCGAGCGCGTCTTGGCGCTGAAGCCGCAGACCTACATGAATGAATCGGGCCGGTCCGTCGGCGAGGCGATGCGCTTCTACGATCTGGCGCCTGATGATGTTGTCGTTCTCCATGACGAGATCGACTTGCCGCCGGCCAAGGTCAGGCTCAAGACCGGTGGCGGCAGTGCCGGCAACAACGGCATCCGCTCGATCGACGCCCATATCGGCAACGACTATCACCGGGTGCGGCTCGGTGTCGGCAAGCTCGAGGTGAAGGGCACGGCCCATGTGCATGTGCTGGGCGATTTCAGCAAAGCCGACAAGTCCTGGCTCGAACCGCTCATCGCGACGATCGCCGAGAACGCCCCCCTGCTCGCGGCGCATGATTTTGCGACCTTCCAGAACCGGGTGCATCTGGCGCTCAACCCCGAGCCGGAAAAACCGAAGCCCGTCAAAAAGGAGAAAGAATAATGGGTTTCAAATGCGGCATCGTCGGCCTGCCCAATGTCGGCAAATCGACCTTGTTCAACGCCCTGACGCAGACCGCGGCGGCGCAGGCCGCGAACTATCCCTTCTGCACCATCGAGCCCAATGTCGGCGATGTCGGCGTTCCCGATGAGCGGCTCGACAAGCTCGCGGCGATCGCCAGGAGCGCGCAGATCATTCCGACGCGCCTCACCTTCGTCGACATCGCCGGGCTGGTGCGCGGCGCCTCCAAGGGCGAAGGCCTCGGCAACCAGTTCCTCGCCAATATCCGCGAGGTCGATGCCATCGCCCATGTGGTGCGCTGCTTCGAGGATAGCGATGTCACTCATGTCGAAGGCGGCGTCGACCCGATCCGCGATATCGAGACGATCGAGACCGAATTGATGCTGGCCGATCTCGACAGCCTGGAGAAGCGGGCAATCGCTCTCGAGAAGCGCCTGCGCGGCGGCGACAAGGAAGCCAAGGAGCAGTTCGACCTCGTCAAGCGCGCGCTCGTGCTGCTGCAGGAGGGCAAGCCCGCGCGGCTCGTCGACAGGAAGCCCGAGGAGGAGAGGAGCTTCCGCATGCTGGGCCTGTTGAGCTCGAAGCCCGTGCTCTATGTCTGCAATGTCGAGGAGGCGTCTGCCGACAAGGGCAATGAATATTCCGCGCGGGTCATCGAGCGCGCCAAGGAGGAAGGCGCCGAAGCGGTCGTCGTTTCGGCCAAGATCGAAAGCGAGATCGCAGTCCTGCCGGCGGCCGAGCAGAGGGATTATCTGGACACCATCGGCCTCACCGAACCCGGCCTCAATCGCGTGATCCGCGCCGGCTACGAGCTTCTTCATCTTGTGACCTATTTCACCGTTGGGCCGAAGGAAGCCCGCGCCTGGACCGTCACCCGGGGCACCAGGGCGCCGCAGGCGGCGGGCGTCATCCATACCGATTTCGAGAAGGGCTTCATCCGCTCCGAGACCATTGCCTATGACGACTATGTCGGCCTCAACGGCGAAGCGGGCGCGCGTGATGCCGGCAAGCTCAGGCTTGAAGGCAAGGACTATGTCGTGCAGGACGGCGACGTCCTGCATTTCCGCTTCGCCAATTAGAGGACGCGATGGCCGATCTTCTCCATTATGAGGATTTCACTGTCGGAAAGAGCACCGATCTCGGCGCCTATCGGGTGACGGCGGAAGAGATCAAGAGCTTCGCGCGCGAATTCGATCCGCAGTTCTTTCATCTTGACGATGATCGCGCCAAATCTTCCGTCCTCGGTGGACTTTCGGCGTCGGGCTGGCACACTTGCGGCATCCTCATGCGCCTGATGGTCGACGGCTACCTCGGCCGCACCGCCGGCATGGGCTCGCCCGGTCTCGATGAGGTGAAGTGGCTCAAGCCCGTCTATGCCGGCGAGACGTTGCACGGCCGCATGACGGTTCTCGCCAAGCGCCAGTCCAAGAGCCGGCCGGAAATGGGCCTCGTCACCATGCGCTGGGAGGCGCAGTCGGCCGAGGGCGAAACCAAGATCGACATGACCGGCATCAATCTCATCAAGGTGCGCCAGCCATGATGGGTCTTTATTACGACGAGACGCATGTCGGGCAGAAATGGCAGCTCGGCTCCTATCATTTCACCCGCGAGGCGGTCTTGCGTTTCGCCCGCGCCTATGATCCGCAAGCCTTCCATGTCGATGATGCGGCGGCCGCGGCGAGCCATTTCGGCCGGCTCGCGGCGTCGGGCTGGCACACGGCGTCGGCCTGGATGCGCTGCTATGTCGAGGCGGATGAAGCCTCGCGCAAGCAAAGGATCGCCCGCGGCGAGGTTCTGCCCGAGCACGGCCCCTCCCCCGGCATCACCAATCTCAAATGGATCAAGCCGGTCTATCCGGGCGACACCGTCACCTATTGGATGGAAATCACCGCCAAGCGCGAGATGGCGTCACGGCCGCGCTGGGGCCTCGCCACCAAGCACAGCGAAGGCTTCAACCAGGATGGCGAGCTGGTCTTCGCCTTCGACGGCAAGGTGATGATCCAGCGCAAGGGCGCCTGATCTCCGGGCTTGCCCAAATTCGGGCATCATGCTGACATGACGCTATGTCAGGCTTCGGCAGAAGTCGGAGTGTCGGATGCGCGCAGGACGGCAGGCGGTGCGGAAGGCCTTGGCGGGACTTATCCTGCTGCTCGCCTGCCTGTTCGCTCCCCTCGCCTCGGCGCAAGACGCAAAGCCCCTGAGGGGCGTGGCCCTTGCCATCGGGCAGAGCGACTATTCGAAGAGCGCCCTGTCGCCTCTCCAGAATCCCAAGAACGACGCGCGTGAGATCACCAAGCTCCTGATCGACCTGGGTTTCGAGGCGAGAGCCGCCGTCGATCTCGACAGCGAACAGCTCGAGCGCCAGATCGGCCGGTTTGCGGAAGATGCGAAGGGCGCCGATGTGGCGGTGCTCTATTATTCCGGCCACGGCGTCCAGGCCTCGGGCGAGAACTATCTCATTCCTGTCGATGCAGGCCATTCCGGCCTGGCAGATCCCGAAGCGGATTTCATCTCGCTCACCCAGATCCTCAACCAGTTACGGGCTTCCGTCCCGGTCGTCATCCTCCTGCTCGATGCCTGCCGCAACAACCCCTATGGCGCCGTCGGCCTCGCCGACACGAATGTGAAGGAGACGGACGATAATCTGGCCATGGTGCTGGGCTTCGCGTCGGCTCCGGGCACGGTCGCTTATGATGATCCAAAAAGCTCTAACAGCCCCTATGCCGCGGCCATTCTCCGGCATCTGGGCGCGCTGAAGGGCGCATCGCTCGGCGACGTCATGACCATGATCACCGAAGAGGTCTATCTCAAGACCCAAGGCAGGCAGAGACCCTGGGTGAACATGAGCTTGCGGCGGCTGCTCTATTTCGGCGAGGCCGCGCCCATCGCCGCCACTGATGATGATGCCTTGCGCGACCAGGCGCGCCGCGAGCTGGCGCTGTCGATCGCTGCGACCCCGCAATATGTCAGGGCGGAGGTGGAGAACCTCGCACAGAGCGAATCCCTGCCGCTCGATCAGCTCTATGGCATGCTGAAGGAGCTGAAGGTCGATACTTCGGCGGGGCGCGATGAGCTGGACAAGCAATTGCGCAGGGGCGCGGAAAATCTCAGAAAGCTCCTGGCCGAAAAGGCGCTGCCCTTGCGCAACGATCCGAAGCTGATCGAGCTCGCCGGGCTGGCGGACCGGGCACAGACAGAAGGTGCCATCGCTCTTGCAAAGGACTACCGCAGCAGGGCAGCCTTGCGCGCCGATGAGCTCGACAAGACGCTCGACCGGCGCGAAGCGGAAGTGATCGCCGACCGGATCGAGCTCGCCTCGACCTATGCCGATTATGCCGCGACCGCGATCCTGGCCTTCGACTTCCGCCTGGCGGGTGAGCAATACCGCAAATCCTATGAACAGGTCGAAGGCAAGGACAACGCGCTGGCCTTCAAATACAAGCTGGCCGAAGCCGATGCCTTTGCCGATCATGGCGACTATAAGGGCGACGATGAAGCGCTCAAGGCATCGCTCGCCCTCTATGCGACGGCTCTCTCCGCCGCCGAGCGCGGCAACGATCGGGACAATTGGGCTCTTGTGCAAAACAATCTCGGCAACGCCCTTACCAGACTTGGCGAACGAGAGGTCGGCACGGACTCTCTGCTCAAGGCGGTAACAGTCTATGAGGCGGCGCTGACCGAATGGACCATCGACCGCAAGCCGCTCGCTTGGGCCGCAACGCAGAACAATCTCGGCACCGCATTTCAGAATCTGGGCGAGCGCGAAGCCGGCACGACCTTTCTGTCCAAGGCGGTGGCGGCTTACCAGGCAGCGCTCACCCAACGCAGGCGCGAAAGCACGCCGTTCGATTGGGCCATGACCCAGAACAATCTTGGCAATGCCTTTGCCAGCCTGAGTGAGCATGAAACCGGTATTGTCTCCATCGACAAGGCGGTAGCCGCCTATGAGGCGGCTCTTGCCGAATTGTCGCGCGAGCGAACGCCGCTGCCATGGGCCTTGGTCCAGTACAGTCTCGGCACGGCTTTCACCAGACGAGGTGAACGTGAAACCGGCACGGACTCTCTGCGCAAGGCGGTGACGGCCTTTGAGGCGGCCCTCACCGTGCGGACGCCTGAACGCTTGCCGTTCGATTGGGCTTTGACCCAAAGCAATCTCGGCTATGCCTTTACGAGATTGACTGAACGGGAAAGCAGCACGACGTCCATTCGCGATGCAGTAAAAGCCTATGAGGCGGCTCTGACTGTCCTGACGCCCAAGACCGCACCGCTGAATTGGGCCACCGCGCAGAACAATCTCGGCTCGGCCTTGCGAATGATCGGCGAACAGGAAAACGACACGCGCTCTCTGCGCAAAGCGGTCGCGGCCTATGACGCGGTGCTTACCGTATGGCGACGCACGGACGTACCGCTGAAATGGGCCGCAACGCAGACCAATCTCGGCAATGTCTTGTCGATATTGGCCGAGCGTGAAGGCGACACAGCGCTTTTCTCCGAGGCGGTAGCGGCCTATCGAGCCGCTCTTACCGTTCAGACACGCAAGGATGCGCCGCTGCATTGGGCCACGACCCAGAGCAGACTGGGCTCGGCATTGCTTGCACTCGGCCTCATGAACGGTGACCGGCAAATGATTCTGGATGGACGGCAAGCAACCGAATCCGCCTGGGATTTCTACAGATCGGCGGGGCATACGGCCTATGACGATTATTTCCGCGAGCAGCTGCAGGCCTTCGATGCCGCACTTGCCGCGCTTCCACAATGAATGACCGACGGCGAGGTTGGAGATGAGCACAGATCCCGGCATACCCGACAGAGACCAGTTGCGGCTGGCGCGCGCCCACGCCAAGAAAGTCATGGCGAGCGGCGTGCGGCGCAATGAGCTTGCCGAGGATTTCAGGCACAATGGCCTCGATCCGGCACTGGCGCCGCTCGTCTTGCGCTATCTCGATTTCGAGAACTCTCTGCGTCACCGCAGAGCCGGCCGGGAGCATGTCACCTTCGGCCTGTTCCCGCTCGTCGCCGGGGCAATCTTTTTCTTGATCGTCATTGGCACCATTCCGGCGCTCAGCATCGTCAGCGTTTTGCTGGTGTTCTGGGGCATCTACCAGATCGTCCTCGGACTGGTGCATCACATGCGGGTCGACCGCGAGCTCGTCGCCGCGACGGATTTTCTCTATTCCCTCGTCGAGGTGTGGACGTCCGAGGAGCAGCTTGCCGAAGCTGCCAGGGCCAACGAAGCCAAACGCACGGTCGGCAATTTTGTGCGCTATTTCGGCATGGGGGCCGGGGCGCTTGCGCTGGTCCCCGCTTTTCTCCTGTCCATGACGGACGCGCTCGGCGACTGGACACCCCTCTTCGCACTTGGCCTGCTTCCGACGGGCGCTGCGGCGGCGGCGAGCTATATCGCCCTGCGCAAGCTGCCCGGCGCCTTTGCCCTCGACATGGAAACCTCGGCGCCGCAGCCGGTGATGACGGCGGCTGCCGATGGGCCGCTGGAAGTCTACGAAGTGCCCAAGCTGGCCGACCCTCCGGACATGACCGAACGCGCCATCGCCACGGCCGATCTGGACGAGGCCTGGACGGTGAGCCCGCTCATGGCCGGCCCGGAAGGAACCCTTCCCGTTGACGGTGTTCTCTATGCCACCGAAGCCGGCTTCGTCTTCCTGCCGCAGCTGCCTGATGAGCCGTTGTTCTCCGCAGCGACGCTGCACAAGGTCGCCCAGTCTGGAGCCGTCGAAGTCATCGCCAAGGCCGCAGGACCGCTGGAGCCGTTGATCGGCCTTGCCAAGGACGCCTCGAACACCGTCGAGCGCGATTTGCCGCCGGCACAATATGCATTGCTCGCACGCACGCTGCAGCATCCCTCGCATTTCACGCTGCCATGGCTCCAGCTCGTCAAGGTCACTTACGATCCATCCAAACGCCTCATGACGCTCGAACGCGAGGACGCCAAGGGAGCCCGCGCCCTATTCACCGTGCACAGGGTATCGGGCGAAGTCGCGCATGGCGCCATGATCACGCGCTTCCGACATGATTATGCGAGAGCCATAACCCAGTCCGCTGGGCCGTCGCTCGCCAAGATTCGTGAGGCGCTGCTGCCTGACTATCAGCGCATCTATGGTGAGAGGGTTACGGAGCATCTTGCCGCTATCGAAACCGAGGCTCAGCACCGCGTCAGCGCCGATTTCGCGAATAATCCAAAGCCTTATTTCGACGCCGTGCGCGCCACGATGGCGCCGGTGCTCGACGCCTTTGCGCGCGTGCCTGGGTTGAAGGCGCACTATCCGGGAATCTACAGTCCCGAACAGGCTGCGGCCTAAACCGGGATCTCCACCACCGCGCGCAAGCCGCCGAGCGGGCTTTCCTCGAGCTTGATGTCGCCGCCATGCGAGCGGGCGATGTCGCGGGCGATCGCAAGCCCGAGCCCGGTCCCGCCCTCGTCCTGGTTGCGCGCCTCATCGAGCCGGAAGAATGGCCGGAAGACGTCCTCGCGCATATTGGCCGGAATG